>Ga0302210_10000400_pt1 | contig 20288 bp, 16 predicted proteins | sample II_Fen_E3_2_FD_198793 | JGI IMG/M metagenome (GOLD analysis project Ga0302210, IMG submission 198793) | Peat permafrost microbial communities from Stordalen Mire near Abisko, Sweden - II_Fen_E3_2 | ecosystem: Environmental > Terrestrial > Soil > Wetlands > Permafrost | place: Sweden: Abisko... | reverse complement strand
TTGAATGATGTGTGCTAACGATGCAAGCAAGAGACCATCAGAATCCGGTAGATTTCTTCTTTGCAACTGACTAACAGCATTTTGGCCAAGAGGATACGTAGCAGGATTAATACCTAAAGTAGTGATAAAGTCGGCCAAACTCAAAACAGAACCTAATTGATTTTTCTTTTTATCATTAACTCTGCTAGCAGCCGTGGCTGTGAAAGTTGCCAAAGAGCTAACCACGTTAAATGAATCTTTCTCTGTGACAGTTGCTTTAGCGACAGCTGTCTTATCAAAGTAGATAGCGGGCCAAATGTCAGGCCATGCGTTAGCAAATGGATTGGTGATCTCATAACTGAAGACCTTGTCGAATGCATTGACAACACCCTTATACATCTTTTCTTGATTTGCGTCGAATGTTCTTGACATGAAACGGGCGATAAGTTGATTCATTGCGGAGAAAACATTTCTGTTGTAGTTGAATGGACCATCAAAATCATACATTTGAGAATATCTGGCACCAAAACGCAAATCAGTAGTGAACTTAGAACCATCAATACTCATGTGCATACGTTCAATGCCTGATCCCTTTGTCTTGTACCATTCTGTAAGCACGGGGAGTCTAGTATTTGGCAACAAACCAATATTTGGTGTATTTTGATCATATGCTACGTTGCTGGCAATGATGTTTTCTAATCTCTTATGACGGACAATGAATGTGCTCATTGCATCAATAGCAGCTCTGAGACCATAGTATCTACCAAGCTTTGCGTCTAACTTTTGTGACTCTGACGCACCATAAACTTCTGCGCCATTGAGCTTTACTCTGATCAAGTCATCATAAAGTTCATAGATGGCGTTCTTGTTTCTATTGTTGTTGATCTGTCCGACATAAAGATCATAAATCTTAGAGTCAATGTGTGGTCTAAACTTCTCCAATGTGCTCTTGACGGATGCATATGTCTTTTCGATAGTTTCTTGCAACTTTGCGTAATCGACAGTGATGCTTGTTTCACCGATTCTAACACTGAAAAGATCGTTTCCAGATAAACCATAGAAGATGTTTACGATGATTTCTTTAAGAATGTCTGCTCCGAGAGCAGCATCGCTAAATGCTGCAATTTTACCAGAATCGTTTTCGATATTCATCAACAATCCTCTACCAGCAATGGTAAAATTCTTGGATGTATTATCAAACTTCTCTAGAATCTTTTTGACTGCCTTTGAGTTTATTCCTGTAGCCAAAGTCATATCGTCGATTGCGTTAATAACATCGTTAAGATTTATGACACCATTTCCAAGTACAGTACCTGCGTCACCTCTGTTGAAGATGATGGCATTACCGAGACCGATCTTGTCTGCAATGTAACCACATGCGATGATGTTTGTAATGTATGCATCGATCATGCTGATACCGTTGATTGCAGAAACAACAAACTCATGGAATGCAACATACTTTGATTTTTCAACCTCAGACATGTCAACACCACTTTCTAAGAACTTGCTCAATAGTTCAAGTCTGCGATTCATGTTGTTTTCAAGCTTCATCTGCTTGCTGATCGATTCGATAACACCAGACAACTTTGGAACGTTCTCAGATGTATTTTTGTGAATGTAAGCATCGATCTTTTCTCTGAAACTTCTGTAGAGTTGATAGTACTCACCGTAGTATTTTCTGTTTACTTCACGATCAACTACATCTGATCCGAAGATACCCTTTGGCATTGATCCACTAGTAACATATGAATCAGATGGCAATCGCATGAATGATGTTAACTCATCGTCTTGATCCATTACAATCGTGTTTGATGAGTAGTCGTCTGCGTTTGCTTCCTTGAGTTGACCCCACAAGTTACGTTCTTGATCAACTAATTTTTTGTATTCTTTGACATCTTCTTCAGTGACGAGGGCGAAACGTCTGTTGATATCTTTGATGAATCCCTTAATGACTGCTTGTGTCTTCTCCTCTGGTCCTGATCCAGAAACTTTGTTAATGATCTCGTTGATCTTATCAACGATGACAGACATCTGAGAATCAGTATAGTTCTTAACGCCGAGACGATCATTAGATAACATGTATTGCACTAATGGTCCGTAGATACCATCGATATCAGGCATCAATGAAATCTTCAACAACTTAGATTCCGATCTATCGAGCTTCGAATACTTTTGGAAACCAGTAGTTGAGTCAATGTCAAAGATGTCCTTGTAGAACTTGATCAAGAGAATCATACGAACATAAAGTTCAGCATATTCTGGCTTAACATCAACATCAGCACCTCCGAGAATTTGTCTAACAGCAGAGTTACTAACATTGTACAACATTGGCTTCTTCATGATTTCGAATGTCTCGATGCATGCTAAGATCTTTGCGAGCATAGCCTTAATCAAGTTGCAGAACATCTCGTCTGTCTTAACCAGCAAGTGATTGCCTCTCATGAAATTCAAGTTGTCTGAACGAATCATCAACTCGAATGATTGATGACGTTGAGGGTCGTCAGATTTAGGTGTGGCTATATGATTGAGATATGTTCCGTTTATATGTTTTCCTAAATATATAGGTTCTACATCTCTTATCAACAAGTTATCATCTTTTCCCGGTCCTACTAAATCTTCAAGAGTCAGTCCAAGCATCTTCATCGATTCTCCCGCCAAATCATCATATAAAACTCTATCAGTTTGTTTTAGCGCAGCCACACCAGTAGAATCAAAAGGATTAATTTTAACCAATATACCTTCATATGACATGATTTGTTCTCTTGAGACAACATTAAATGATCCGAAATGCATGTAATCCATGAGGGTCTTCAAGAGAGAACCTGGCGCCATATACTTTGATGAATCTTTTGTCTTATCGCCACTATACTTTGATCCGAGATCGTAGAAAAGTGTTACTATGTTCTTGAGAATTGCGAATCTTGACACAAATGCCTTAGACTTCTTGAGTGCGTCAGCACCATGGTTCACCATTTCTGCGCTGTACATTGGGTTACCGGGAGTATATTTGCTCAACAGTTCATAGTAGTGTTGTTCACCATTGTTGTTGATCAGTTCGTTATCGCAATACGTTGCTTTAGCAGTAGTGGCATTGAATTTTGTTGGGAAGTTATCGTAGATACCTGTCAACAAGTTACCGAGTTTAGCATCGTACCAATTTTTGTGCACAGTTACGCCTTCAAGCAAGCTGGCAATGTCCTTGATCTCTGATGTATTGAGACGAATGTCGTGAGTGAAGTTACCCAAGTAGTAGTCGACAGCTTCAGCTGATCTCCATACATTTCTGATGGCATCGAACTGACCGATGTAAAATTCTCTTGCGTTCTCACACATCTTAAGTGCATTAACGTCTGCTTCGTTCTTCGATACTGAGTCAACAATCTCGAGATACTTTTTTTGCAATTCGTTAATTTCATTGAGCATACCTCCAACATTTTTGCCTACCATGTCTTCATACTCTGGGTTTACACCCTTGAAATCAGTCATGAGGTCTCTAATATTTTCACGAACTTTGGCGGTCTTAGCAAATGCACGCATCTTGTCGATGGCCTTGTTAAGATCAATGATGCTTCTTCCGACACCATACTCAACGCCCATAGAAGCGCTGATATCACCAGATGACTCAGATGCACCTCCGAGCACTTTCTTAAATCCCTCAGATGTTGTGTCACTCAACTTGATGAGTTCTTCAATAGCACTCTTAAGCTTCAAGAGTTTTTCACGACCTTGATCCTTTGATTTATTGACAAGAACATCAATACTTGCGACAAGTGTCTTATATCTTCCGATGAGTTCCATACGGATTTGTGTTGCCAATGGATCAACAACAGCACCAGCAAGAGCTTCATATGTTCTACCCTTAAGTGTTTGATCTTCTCCCAAGAACAAGAGACGATCTAAGAAAATGTCGAGATCATCTCCGTGTGCAATACTGTCACCAACGAATGGAACAATATCATCAAGTGCTCTTTCGATGCCACTATAGATTCTGATCAACTGATTAGCGAAGATTCTTAGTTGCATTGCACGAACATTCTTACGAGCATTGATCTTCTTTTCTGACTCAGTTGGTGCGTAACGTCTATCAGCACCACCATAAATATCATCGGATTCATCATCTGATGAGTCTTCATCTCTTGATCCAGCGACGCTTGTCTTAATATCTGCACGCTTGTCAAAATTCTTTGCTAAGACTTCTGCGTTTCTTGTGAACTTTTCTTGTACCTTGTAATCACCATCTTTTGGCATAAGTTCGGCAACTCTGTTCTTGAATTGCGACAAACTTTGTGTCTTCTTATATTCGTCGATGGTCATTCCGATGCCTCTGAGGGCACTTTCAATGTATGCAGCGACAGCTCCAGTGATGACGACCATATCTAACAGCTTATATAGAGTGGTACGGAAAGATTTGTTAGATGGATTTTTATCAGAAATATCCGAAATGTCTGCACGCAAGATCGTACCGTTTCGCAACAAATCAAGAATCTCTTTATCTGTCTTATCGAATGTACCAGTGGTAATGGCTCTCAACATGTTCATTTGACGTTCACGTTCTTCGCTCAAGAGTTTGAGTGCTTCTTGCTTGTTGAGGTTTTCTAACTTTTGACCCTCAGTCATCTCAGGGCTCATCGACTCTAAGATCTCTTTATTGAGATGGCCTTCAAGTTGTGCAATGTATGTCAAGTTGTCTTCGATGGTTTGAATGTCTTGTTGGGCGGTCAAGTACTCGATGTGCATGCCCATAGTTAAGCTGTGCAACATTTCTGCTGCTTGTGCGCACTTTGTAACACGATCAAGATCCTTTTTAATGACCTCTTTACCGATGAAGTTGTTCAAGATCTTGATAAGAGCATCGCATGCAGCATTCATCTTATTTTCATCCATGTTGTTTGGGTTGCCTGGCTTACCAGGCATGTGTGCCAACAACCAATTGGCCTTTTCGGCATCAGACAAAGATGCTGGTGGCACTTGTATCACGAACTTACTAATAGATTCGATGATTTGTTTAGCCAAGTTAGTCTTTGCTGCGCTGCTCGATGATTTCATGTATTTGATAGCAGACAACACAGAGTCTTCTTCATCTCTTGCACCAATCTTGTCGCAATCACATGCACCAAACTTTGGTCCGTAGTGTTTCTTGAGTTCTTCATAAGCACCGGAGAACTCCTTTTTACCAGTCAACAAGCTGAACAACTTCTTCTTACCCAAATTAAACTTATCGGAGAGTGTTTTCACGATTCCTGGTGTCTTTGACGTTGCGGCAAAATTAACCATAGCGTCTTCAATCTTTTGTGCAATATCTACTGCTTTATCGGCAGAGCTCTTTGCTTGCATTCCAACTGCAACATTACCTTCTGCTGCAACTGTGGCGACGATTCCAACAATGTATGGAATTGCTTGCAAACCGAACTTTCTTGCTGTTGCAACCATTCCTCTGATGTTTTCGCCGTTGATGAGATCACTTTGAATTCCTGTTGCTGTTTTGATGTCATCCACAAGACTATCAACATTTGACTCGTACAATTGCAAGATGCTTTCATCTACTGGGGTACCATTTTTTGGCAACTTCTCCACGAGGTTAGCAATCTTCACAGCGTCAATGTTACCTTTTGTGAGGTCAGTGACGAATGATACTAACTTTGGGTCTGCAAGAGCATGTTCTGCGCCTGCACTGATTGTTGTCTTACTGTTTGAAGCACCCATCTATATACTCGGCGGAGGTAAGAAAATCGAAATTGAAAATACTAAAAATTATTCAAACGACAAAAAAGTACAACACCTAAAATTATGATTTTGATTAATTTATAGGATCCCATATAACAACCATGAATAAGAGCAAACAAGAGTTATATTGCAAGTATATTGATTACCTTGATGATCATTACTCTGACTTTAGATACTACCTAGATAGAACATGCGTCAAAGGCTCTTTGAGAACACCAAAGGATAAAAGATTCGATGGTATCACGATATTGATTCCTGCATCAGATGAAATCAAGGCCGAACTCAACAAAGCACTGAACTCATCTGATAATGATGCATGGAATAAGGGACCACAGATCCTCAGAAACTGTATCATCTATGGACACTTCCCAACAGGCGCTGAGTTCAAGGCTCAACAAGATGACATCGTCACAAGTAATAAGACTAAGTTGCAGATCAAAGATATTTCCGGTGACACAATCACATTGGAAGGCGGTTGTAAGATCGTCAGAGACAAGAATTTCAAGCAAGTTAACCCAGAGTCCGCAAAGAAAGTTGCACTTTGGGTCATTAAGAGCGGTGTGCCGGTCGACTCGGGTATCGCAGCTGAGTACAAATATTCAGGCGCAAAGAAGACAGGATCGCGTGAAACAAATGAACCAGGGTTAGAGAGATTGACTAACAGAGATCTTTACTTCCATGCAATTATCTCTGCTTATCATCTTGTTGTTGAGAGAGCAAAATCAGGCGAACAACAGTTCAGAATGCCTCTCTTAGAGTACTCTGCAAGTTTGATCAAGTTCATCATGTCATCGCCAAAGTACAAAGAATATCTACCAGACGCAATGAGTGTATGTAACATGGGATACTCAGACATCGTCTTTTTATTGGAACCATATTGTGCTATTGATCGTTTGTTACCAGATTGTTTGATCGATGAATGGTGGGCACAGTCACAAACTGCAGAGATTGCAAGCACATATAAAGCAGCATTCGCAGCTTGTGCTGGTCACGGAGCATGTTTCGACAGAAGATTAGACATCGTCGGTAGATTCAATAAATACAGAATGACACATGAAGCCAGCATGGAATCGTTCACACGACTTGTTGGTCTTTATACAACATTGTCAACAGGCAATCAGTTGTTCGATGTCAACAATATCTTCCCCGAAAGAGTTGCGCGCAGATATCAAGATTATCCTCATCTCAAGTTGAATGAAGACGATAGACGTTTCTTGTGGGAAGTCAGATTCATGAATTACGAGCAAGTGTATGGATCAGGAAGAAGAGATCTTGACGACATCGTTGTTAGCATTGAGTTGTTCGGTAAGCATAAGGGCGCTTTGAACGCTTTGTCGACCATTGTGTTGAACATCAACAAGACAAGAAAGCATGTTACTAGTGCTCTTGAAACTGTTATCACTCCGATCTATAACAGCAACTTGGCTCTATACATTCCTGGTATTCAAGCATTACCTGACCACTTGAGCGATGTGCACGAAGCAGGCGGAGATAGCTTCATCGATTATAATGCATACAACTTGCATGTAGTTGAACACATTTACTCATCTGGTGTTGTCGCAGATATTAACTCACTCAATAGAATGGCACTACAAATGATGTTGAAGGCAGATAGAAAGTTTGTCAACACTGGTCTCTAAACGAACGGTGAGGACGCACGATATGCAAGTAGTCAATAGATCGTTCGTGTGAAACACAGAAAAATAGATGTATGTGCGCGTGTTAAGTAGTATATCGCATGGACGTATCGTTTAACACATCTATATTTTTTGTGTTTGTCATGTACACATAACATCGTCATTGACGTCGACAACATCGTCTTTATTTTTTGTGTTGATCATCGTCTGTAGTATCATTTATTTTTTGTGTTGATCATCATCTGCAAGCGATCAACTCATCATCTGCAAGCGATCAACTCATCATCTGCAAGCGACCAGCTCATCATCTGCAAGCGAACAACTAACTACTTGCACATCGTTTGTCCTCGCCGCCCGTGCAAACGGTCTATCGACTACTTGCACATCGTTTGTCCTCGCCGCCCTGTTTAGAATGATCTTTCTTTTTTGGGAAAGATAATAAATGCAAGAAATATTGCTGGCACTCGCTGTTGTAGTTTTGATCTACGTGATTTATGTCCGTGCAAACGCAGCAAAAAAAGAAGGTCTTGATCCCATCGCAAAAGCACCGGAAGAGGTTAGTACGATGGTAGTGAAAAACAATGATTATCTCGGTATGCCGATCAAAGATATGAACTCGGGCAACAATGATTTTGTCGTCTACAACGATATGTTGTTGTTATCGGGAGAAGATCCAGAACTGATCGTACCGGGGTTAACAGCAGACAACTGTCTCAGCACATGCAAGTCTCTTGAATCGTGCAAGATGGCTGTTGTGTATGATCAACAAGATGCATGTAGAGGAACACAAAGTTCATGTAAGTTGTATGATATGGCTAAAAGTCCTAATCATATGGTGTTCGCAGGTGATGAAGTGTATCAAGATAGATCACTATCACGACAGGGCGATGAAACATATAGTGTTGGCGACACAGTCATTTGCAAACAGCTTGCAGGTCCTCGTCCCGCAACATTTTTTACAGATGATTTTGGCAGACAGTTCTGTTCAATCAAAAAAGGAAGCCGCGCACAAGGCACAACATATATTAAAAAATTATAAACATGTCGTCGCTCGTTAACGCACATATTACTTGCTTGTGTAGTTGATCATCTTGTCCGCACGGTCATTGCCCATCCAGAAGAAATATTCTTTTGATGTCTTATCAGATGGTTCTGTCTGATGTCCGCGTACATGTTGCAACTTAATCTTTGTTCCGATCGCTTGTGCATCGGCGATGATCTTCACTATTTTTGAGATCAGATCAACATTAGACTTATCGCCAAGTGTATCTTCTTGCACCCATTTATGATACCAGATCATGACAGACTTGACACAATATTCGGAGTCAGAAAGAATGACGATGCTGCCCATCTTATATTGAGATGCATATGCCAAGACGTCGATGATAGCAGTCAACTCACCAACATTATTGGTTTTTATCGACTTTGATTTTTTCGCGGCTTCACCCAAGAAGTTTTGCAGACCGCCGAACATCACGAAAGATGATGCACCCTCTTTTTTTGTTGATGAATAAGCACCATCAGTGAAACACCATAATGTCTTACGACCTGCGACCGTCGCCCAGTTGATCGGCATGCGGCCAGTTGAAAATATATGATCGTTTGCACGCCAGAAAACATCTGTATGATTCCAGTGTCGACTGTCGTTCGGATCGTTGTTGATGACACTTCTGCGACTTGGATGATTCCAATAGAACGCAGTCTTGAAGTGATGACTCATTTTTTGTGCTTCTGTTCCGAGAAGAATACCACAAACACGATCACCGGATGTGTGCATGATGCTCTTCAATAGTTCATTGACTCCTGGACCATCTGAATTTACCATGAGCAAACCTTGATCTCGCCACGTGCCAAGATAGCCATCTTCGACCGTTTCTAACAGTGTTGGGTCATGTTCATCTCGCGATTTTAATGCTGCCAAGATGATCTCTTTCACAGAGCCAGTAGGTGGTTGACCCCGACGATATGAGAATGCCATTGCAGTGATCTTCTCTGGATTATTGTATGAATCTTGACCGATGAGAATTGCCTTAACATCATCGACGGTGCGCATGGCGCCAAACAGCTCTTCGAGATCCATTTGTTCGGACATGCCAAAATCATCTGCATCTAAAATGAGCTCATACAACATGCGCAGATCACGCATAGTATCATCATCGCCGATCATGTTGGGACCCGCCATAACATCGAAGTTAGATACTCTTGCATTGCTCTTTTTTGCTGTGTTTCCTCTGGTCTTTGTTGATCGCATGTTTCGTGTTATACCCAGTGATACTATTCAATTTTTTATTTTGTTTGGACAACAACATATAAAATGCTTCTCAAACGAATCGGTCTATTTATTGCAGTAATAATTATTCTTATGCTCGCATATCAGTTCGGCAGCGACTTTGCCACTGATCCAAAGACAATGTGGTTCTTAGGTGTTATTTCTGTTGTTCTATTGTATTGTGTCAAACTGTTGTATGACGATTATACGCAAGACATTATCAAAGACAGACAATACCCAGAACGATTTAAAGATGCTGTAAACACCCTTGCGGAATAAGCAAAAAAATAAGTATGTGACATGCGGTGATGTGCATCATCTTTTTTTGCGATATGTTTATTCACATGAAGTTCCCCAAACACCTTCTCCATTGTTGGTCGGATCTCTAGGTGGTGTAAATTCGCTTTCTGTCTTGACGAATTCTTCTCGTTTGAAATCAGGATTCATTCTTTTCTGTGTTCTAGGCAAGAACTCTTTTCTGATGTCCATTGACAAAATATCAGAAATATCTGGGCACTGAGTAGTGCATTCGATCAATGTCAAACGGTCATTGATCTTTGTGATCTGTTTAGAGATGTCTGATTCGGTTGTCATTACAGATGAATCTACGATAGGATGCGACTCATAACTATTAACATTAACAGTAAATGAGTGTCTGCTTCCAGCAACAATGATAGTTATATTAAGAGAAGTTGTACTTGCATTGACGTAAATTACGGTGCCCTTATCGGTAGATGCCCAAGACAATTCTTGAACACTTGATCCTTTGATTGTGTAGTTTCTTGGTGGATTAATGAGCTTCAAATCATTTGGTGTCTCTCCGAAACATGCTAAGAAATCATCGCCCTTCAAGTAGCCGCCACAAATAAATGCACCGTTGTCATCCTTGAATGTGTATACCATTGGTACTGCTTTACTGACTTTCACAGCACCATCGCCGATCTCGATAGAACAATATTTTAGTGTTCCGTCGACGACGACCTCTGGTTGCGCTTTGTGATAATCATCACGTTTCGAACAATAAACTTTCAATGTGCCATTTCCATGCACACTTGAATAATCCATTGTGAAATAATTTGTGTTATATTCGTTTTCTGGTGCGAAATATGTTTGTCTTACTACGAACTGTTCCATGTTACGAGTATATTTTTGAGAATAGATTTGTCTTCAAATATATATCCAATGGATACTCAATTTGACTTTTATGAAACATCGCCCCAAAGTGCATTTGCACGATTCCCCTGGAAATCAGTTCTAATGTTTATTGGCATGATCACCATCATCATTGTCGTGATCTACTTTTTCGCAAAAGCGATATCTCATCGCAAAAAAAGAAACTCACGAAGGAGACCACACAAGTATCGTAACCGCGGTTACTCAACTATTGCATCCGATGACATACAAACCATCTACGAAGCGCATGTAAACGATCAATCTGACCCCCTGGTCGCAGTATATAATCGTCCTGATATAGTTGCAAAAGATGAGGTGCTACGTCAAGACATCGCGCGAAGAATGCGTGCAACCATCATGGCAGACTCTTTTGACGATATTGAGATGCTCGAAAGAATCGTCCAGATCAACGAAGATCTTGATCTCGATGACAACATTACAAGAATTGCACCTATGATAGCAGCACGTGTTGGTCATGTGAACAACGTCAACTTCACCGTCCGTGCAAATGATGCGATGCGACTAGTTGATGATCCACAAAATGTACATGACCCAGTCGTCATCAAAGAGCTGAACAGTGTGCTCAAAGAATATAGTGGTGAATACACCGGTTCATACAACTATGCTATCGACGGAAATGTAGCACCAGATGTCAATGCTACTATTGTGAAGATGGTTAACATGGGTGAGATCTCAGAATCTCGTGCAAACGATGCGAAGAGAGTCATGAGTAAGATGATTTCTTCGAATGATACGTGCTCATCGTATAGCAATCGTCGTGAATCAGAGATCTTTCAGACAGCTTGGTCCGCAGCAAATACATATGACAAAAAATACAACATCATTTTGGGTTTAGCTGACTCAGTGAGCGGACCATCAGGCACAGTTTGTATGAATGGACGTATTGCTCGTGTCCTCGGTGCGAACACAACACAAGCATCGAGTGCAGAACTTAAATCTGCAGTATATTCTTATGCAGGAAAAGTCATGAACAGTAGTGGTGACTTCCGCGAAGTTGTAAAATACATCAATGATATTGAGCAGTTTACAGATTCGCAAAAAAATATTCTTGTCAATGAATGTAAATCTGTGTTTGACGACTTGAATGAAACCGGCGATGCGCCTATTGGTACTGATACAAACAATGATTCTATCATTCAAAATCACACAGTTGATAATGGTGTATCAGGGATCAACAATGCTTATCCTACAACAGTTGATGTAACAGATATTCCGTTACCAACACCCATTGCTAACTTAGATGCAGGTAACATCGATAGTTCTACATCGATGACTTCATCAGTTCCGACCGTTGAGTCAGTAACGTCAGTTACGTCATCTGCTCCGACCGTCGACTCATCGCCCGCAAATTAGTTTGATGTAACTGTTGGAACAGCAACGACGGTTGTTGCTGCAGCTGCATTTTGTTGTGCGGCTAGTTGAGCTGCTTGAGCAGCTGCGACGGCTTGTGCCTTCTCCCATGCATCAATCTGATAAACATCTCTGATGAATGTATCCATACTTTGTTGATCTCCGAATGCACCTGGATGACCAATCTTTGATCCGTCAGCCTTAGTAAAGATGTATGTTGGGAATGAGTTGATGCCTGTGACTGGTCGTTCTTGACAGTTGACTGTTTCGAATGTCAAGTTGCCCGCATACTTAGTTGCCAATGCTTCGAAAGCAGGCATGTCGGCCTTGCAATAACCACACCATGGCGCATAGTACATTGTTAACTTTTCGCCCGGTTGTGCGAACCCTTCGCTAATATAATTTGAGAATTTCACTAACACGACGATGAGCAAAATCATGTTGACGAACATGATCAATAGCACTGGTGGTGATAACCATGCAAACGTGTCCATAACTTGACCTGGCACAGAGGTGATCTTGTTAAATGTATTGGTTACAAAGTCCATAATTTATTGTTATACTTCATTATACAAAACAAAATGAAACAATTATTCTTCTGTTGTGTGCGACATGATACTACCGAAACCGCGAGTGAATACTTGATGCGAACACAGAACAAAAAAAATGATACATGCTACGTGCGTGCTACGCGTGCTAGACGCACTAAGCCTACTCAAAAGTAAGAATGTGTACGTCAGGCGGCCAACATGCTATCTTTGGTATCTTCTCGACTTCGAACACATTCAATATTTTTTGTATATATTTCCATATATCACAATCATTCAACGAGAACAACGTCCCGTCGAATGTATCAAAATTATCTCGAGACAGATCATGACCAACATCGTCGATTAATACACAACCATAATTTTCACCACGGCTAAAGTATGATATAAATTTATCTATTTTATTGAAACGATAAGTTTTATACACCTGGTTTCCCCATAGACATAAACGCCATGTGAAGTTTTTAGTATCAATAATCATGGTAACGAAATATTCATTATATAAGTATATGTATCGTGAATCAACCTTGATTTTTATATAATATGTGCATATTATATTGGCACATATCAAACAAGATGCTATGAAATCTCTCGGAGAATAATCAAAAATAGATACGGTTTCTGCTAAGTATTCGTGTTCGCTCATGTTGCCACATAATTGTTCGTGCGATTCATCGACGTTGCTATCATAAAACACATATTTGCCATTATCTCGTCTGAATAGTTTATAGTCAGAAGTGATACCAAACATATTTTCGCCATATTTATCGAGGAGAGCGTGTATCTTTTTTGTTCTAGCATTCATGTTTTAATGTCGTGTTAGGCAACTGATCAATTTTGTGTATATATAATGATGTCCGAATGACCGATATACATCTTCGGAATTTTGAGCATCTCATAAATTCTGATGACTGCATCAACACGATCCCAGAATGACATCGACGAACTATTCGGCACAAAATCAACGAAGTATTCATCTGATGGTACCAATGGTTGTTTCTCTGATGCGACATAACATCCTTCAAGGCCATTTCGCGGACTTATGATCTTGTCGACAGGAATGATTTTTTTCATGAATGAGTCACCATCAGAAACAGATGTTCCGCGATAATAGTACTTAAAATCTCGTATATCGATGATCACTTCTTCGAGATAAGACCCACTGTAAACAGTTTCATAGTAGTCAGCAGTTATGAAATTTGCAGACACCTTAACATTGTTGACAGCACAAAGATCCATGCAAACTAAGCATGCGACGATGAAATCGCGTGTCGAGTAGTCAAAAATAGACATCCGTATATCATATGTATAAAACGTTTTGACATGATCTTCGATGCAACCATCTATCGCATGTTCGATGACATTCGAGTCGTACACAAAATATATGTCGCCGAGTATTGTTCGACGAACAAACAAATTATTTAATGTGAAGCCAAAAACGTTCTCTGCGAAGTGTTCACGAACAACGTCATGCAACTTTTTTGTTCGAGAGTTCATCTTAATTATCTTGTCAGGCGGTGAGATCAAATTTCATGTCGCAAAAAAATAAAAGACATTAATGCGCCATTAATATGCCGTGATGATATCGATGTCATGTAACTGACATATGTTGATCTTTGGGATGTGTTCAACGAGATACACATTGATCACGTTTTGTATTGTGCTCCAAACATCTACACCGTGTGCTACTCGAATTGCCCCTTCACAACCATATATAGGACATGGGCATTTTACCATTCCGAACTGATCGACGAAACCACTAATGATATACTCTTCAAAGCGCACATTAATTCTTTGTCGACCTCTTACACGGCCCGATATATCGTGCATGCGATATGTATAAAACTTCATATTCCTTGTATCGGCTACATACCATTCACGAAACATAGTAGATGTGTCTATTATATGTGTTTTCATGATGATGTATTTGCCCGACACATATATTTCTTCAGTGAGTTTCTCGTCACATAACATAAATAAACACAAACGAATGAAATCTAGTGGTGAGTAGTCGGCGATCATCACACACCCGTGTCTTGGTTCACTGTAAAATCGCGTGGATAAAATGCAAACATAGTCATCAGGCCGTTCGCATTTTTCGACATTACGATCATAGAATATAGTTTTATCAGGATCTTTCCTGTGGTTATCATGACTATACAAATAACCAAGTGCAATACCGAATATAATACTATTGGCACCCTCCATCGCGTCATCGAATATGCACTTTATCTTTTTTGTGCGATCGTTCATTGTTTTTAACATATGGTGGCGTTCATCAATTTTTCAGCTGTATGAAAATTTTATTGTGATGTCGCACAAAGCACCACAACGATCGAATTTAGGCATTCGTGCTTCTGCATAAATATCCAGCACAGACTGGATAGTTGACCATACATCAAACTTTCTACAATCTGTATCTATTTCTCCGAGCTGTTTAGTTGGCTGCTCACATTTTTCGTTTGTGCTAATCCAATCAATTTCATTATAACAGATCACAACATTGGCTGGTGACAAAGTTTTACGCCAAAAGATGTTATTAACATCTGCGCGGTAAAGGTTGTATGTCGCGCGTTTTACTAGATCAACATAATATGTATCAAGTTCGTCATCACTGTCCGACACGATGATCAAGTTGCGATAAATTTTTATGTCTGCCGGGTGGTAATAACACCAGCATCTACTGAGACTAGATCTAATGAAATCTTCTTTCGTATCATCATAAATATACAAACTGTCGACGTAACTTATGATATATTCATTAACTTCATAGCTCTGATCTATATCAATATCATAACGATAAAATGTACCATCAATGATGATACCATTATTGCCGTTCTTATCGACTGTCGATACATTTTCACCCGTGTTAATCAACGCACGTAACTTTTTTGTTAAATTGTTCATTCCGAATTATCTTGTCGGATGGTAGAATCAAATTTCATGTCGCAAAAAATAAAGACGACGATGCATGCTACGCGCGATGAAGGTGTGTTCTCATCGTCTATCTCTTACGGTTAGATAATCGTTGATCAACAACATTGTCAAAAGAATTCCAGTCGATCTTACCGCCGCTTGGCACTCTGTTATATATGTTTTGTGTTACCGGTCTACGATCACATGTCATTCTTCGCGGACCATTAGACACTTGAGGTTTGACTGGGCCACACAAAGGTCGAGGGCGACGAAACACAGAGTTGCGAGCAGTACCAGGTGCATCATTTTCACGAGGATCATATCTCTGACCGATCGATGCCTCGAAGAGAGGATTACCAATAGGTAATTTCTTTGGCATTGTATATCGTTGAGGTGCTCCGATACATGGCATACGAGCAACATTACTGCGAGGTACTCGTCCACATGATCTGATTGGTTCTTCAAAATTGTTGTCAAAGAAGTCGGCAGATACATCATATTTTAGTGGGTTGACCTCGAAAGGAAAACGTCTACGTCCGCGGTCAAAACGTGCTGCTACATCCATGCTGTTCTTATCACCCATACAATCTTCGTTGTCATTGTTTGTGTATCTTGTTCTTTGCATTAGTGCCGATGCATAGTCTTCTGCAGGGTTAGAATCCTCATCAACACGTTCATTAGCACCACGAAATGTTTGCCACAAATTATAGTTTTCCGACTGCTCATATTCGTCCTCATTGCTTGTTGCAAACTCCATATCTTTGCTCAATTCTCTGGAATCACTCAAACCTAAGATGCTTCTTGAGACCTTCATTGGCTTCCAGTCTTGACCGATGCGCGAATCTTGATCAACGCGTTCATCGAAATCTGTGAAGTGATCATATTGTTGTGTCATCGATTTTAGCTTGTTGATTGGATCATAACGCACTTGCCCATAAAAATCTTTTGCGTTATAAGTATCATTTCTGAGTGATCTCATTCTTATACTCGGATCGCGATAGTATTTTCTAGCCGAAAATAAAATTGACACATCTGCATCAGTAACATACCCTCCCCCCCCCCCTAATATGACATACGTACTTCATGATCTACCACAAACAGGCAGTGATATCGAGATCATGTTAGGATCGCAAAAAAAGTACATCAGCAAAGATGCGCACAAAACATTCTTTATGACGATCGACGCAGCTTTCGAAGACAGATATAAATACACATTGACCGTCGACTCTATTGATGTCATCGACGAAAACATGGTCATCACATGCATCGACATAATACTGTTTGTTGCAAAATTACCGATGATGCATTTCTCACCACCCGTGACGATGTGCACAAAAGATAGATTCATCGTTGCTAATTTTGTGGAGAAATATTTGATGTTCAGCGACGATCCGATAATCGTCTCGAAGTTAGAAGCATCGGTCAGAGAGCTTTTCGTTGCCGCTGAACACAATCCATGCGCAACACAAGAAGATATTTTCAACTATATCTTGTTCAACGACATTCGCGACAATGCAGTAAAGAGCAACATAAACAAGATGTCTTCTCAACTCGTTGTTCGTGCATTCAACGATCTACTTGAGGCAGTTAGTTTGAATGACGTCATAATTGGTGTGTTCAGAGATCAGATACAAGATTATCTCGACGTCGAGGATGATCATATCACGATACCTGTTCCACATTCGTTAACATCATTTGATACAAATTTCATTGTAAAATTCCATCATTGCGTCGTTGAGTTAGCACAAAGATTAGGAGTAGGTCCGAAATATGTTGTCAAATCGGAAGAATGGCCGGAGGCAATTCATTGTATGACAAAGTACAAAATTTATTCGGATAGATGGCTCCGAGAAATTAATATTCGAAAGGTATAACAGGTACTGTGTAATTTTCGCGTGATCTGACATACATTGCGATGCCGATGATGCAAATTATGATCAATACTATGATAAGGATGTTCATTTTTTTGCAGAAAGAGAGTATACTATCAATGCAAAGTTATGAGGTAATCGATATTACTGACATCTTTTTATTCGGACTTGAGAATGCGGTTGCAATACCTGAGTTGAGCAGACAATGGATTGTTGTATATATGGATGATGTGATGGCCGGCAACCTTCTCAAAAAAGATATGATCGAATTCTTCAAATCATCGTTCGAGAATATTAGAGGTCGTATAGGTAGTTATTGCACAGACTATGTATGTGAGTACTTACCGTTTGAAAGAGTCATCTCTCATAGCTTCTATTTGACCGATAAGATCGATCATATCCGCGACTTGAACATCTATAATTGAATGTCATTCCATGACGATATACATACCAAAAACATGAACAATCAACTCCCAAAAGCTCAAACAGACACTATGACACCAGCAGATAGAAAGTGGTTTTATGATGAGATGAAAATGTACAGCAAATGTTTCTCGCGATTAAAATTGAACATCAATCAACAACGTTAATCTCTAAAAAATGTCCGTATGCTCCAAGATGATCAGAACAGAAAACGCAGAAATAGTTAAACAACTAACGGTCAGCACACCGCCTGCACGCAACAAGCGGACGCAACATCAAGACATATTTTGTGTTATATATCTTCCAAGAAGATCTAAGCGATCACACAACACTGCCCCATACTTTTGAGACGTCTACGATCAGCTGGCATCTCAAGAATAGATGATATTTTTTTGCATGAGAATTTATAGAACTTGTTGAGAGCCGTCACATATATCATCTCGTCTTCAATGATTATATAATCTTGTGTTAACTTATATTCGCTGTCGAACGATCGAGCTGCAAACCAATGAACATTGCCGTCGATCAACGTCATCGACCATAGAGACCCATTATGAAATTTTACACCCGAAGTAAAAACTGTCGCAGATGGTTGTTTCGGATCACCGACTAAAAAACATACACCTGATTTCTTGTTGTAAAAACCGTGATAGACGATTTCAGGCAGTGAGTCGCCGTTCGCAGAGTAGCGCATATACTTTATTCGAGTAACATTCGATGTTTTCCATGATCCTGAGTAAACATTGTTCTCGACGATGAGCTTATTTCTTGCGCCAAACTCATGCAAAGAAAGTATGGATGCATCTTCTGGTCGACATTGTGCAACTTTACATGACCATCTTTCGAGCGATGAGATGACCTCTTGCGCAGTAAGTGCAACTGACCGTTTCAAAAATACAGAATCGCCATCTATCGTTCTGACATATAACAAAATATTTCCACCAAATGTCTTCTCGAAGAATGCACGTGCAGCATGCGACACATTTTTTGAGACGAAGAACATGTTATACATGTCGCTTATTTCTGAGTAGCTCGCTATCTCCATCAATGTGTCTGAGCACAAATCATTTATCGTCAACGACGACGAGACAAGTGACATGTGTATATCTTTTGCAAAAAAAGAATGTGCATTTTTTAGTGTCGTCTAAATCATTATGCTGGTGGCATGGAATGATTCTTGATTGCTCTTTGATGGCACCGTAGGATCGATGATGACCATCAGCACCTCATTTTCGGGGAATGAAATTTGTGTAGATGTCATCGCCGTCACATCTAACTTTCTGAACGACTTCAAATGTTGTACAAGTCGTCCTTCGATGTTATCGATCGCGAATCTTCGCATCTGTGTTTTGTCGATGATACCATAAAGAATGTTGTTCGATAGTTCATCGCCACGCAATACTATTTTATCGGGACCATAAAATGGGATTCCATTATATCCAAGTTCAGCAGATACAAAATACCTGCGTGTTAAGTCACAATCAGATGAACATAAACTTGTGCCGATGTTCATCGCACGAATGATTTGATCACGATAGTATGTGGCATTAGCACCGTCAGGACACACATCATACATACGCAATAATAGTTGTTCGTTACATGCACAGTTGAGATACTCTTCTGCTGAGCTTATACATGTGTCATGTAACTGACATGCTCTATCGACTGCATCGATCGGTTCATCGAACATCTTAGACGTGTGCATGAGTCCGCAATAATATCCATACGGACCACCATATCGCCAGATGTATTCGCTCTTTTCGAGCGATCCTTTTGATAATTTTGTCAACGGTACTTCTGTCGTAGTAGCTGCCGTAGCTGCGTTAGCAGCACTAACGATGAGCAACACAACAATAATTTTGTGAATCAATAACATTTATATCTCTCACAAAAAAATTATTTCAAACGATTAATTTGCCCGATAAATGTATTCAAACTTATCTGCGTGTGATCCGTTCTCATCGCGCGTAAGTATGTAGTTATTGTTCGCGATAAAACATTTACATCCGATTTCTCGTACAATACTAGTACAACGTACATTGATCTTCCTATTACGATAGACTACATCGGTTGAATACTCTCGATAATAGTAATCTGAATATTCTAGACGGGATGAAACTTGATCAACACAAGTCACAAATGATCCATTGTCCGTTATATAAAAGATCATACCTATATCAGGATAATATATAATCGGTCTTGTCACATCGATCATACAGACATTTATCTCTTCGAACGGCATATATGAATATTCTTGTGGTTGTGCTGGCCGTTGAAAAACATAAGATTTGTCGAATAAGATATGTTTCATGCGACGTGCATCTTCCGTAAACACAGCGACGGCACATTTACTATAATACTCTCCGACATACTTTGT
>Ga0302210_10000398_pt1 | contig 20302 bp, 20 predicted proteins | sample II_Fen_E3_2_FD_198793 | JGI IMG/M metagenome (GOLD analysis project Ga0302210, IMG submission 198793) | Peat permafrost microbial communities from Stordalen Mire near Abisko, Sweden - II_Fen_E3_2 | ecosystem: Environmental > Terrestrial > Soil > Wetlands > Permafrost | place: Sweden: Abisko... | reverse complement strand
CCGTGAAGAGACAGTGGTTTTTCCATCGGAGGAAACCAAGGTTGATTCGGTAACAGCAACTGCGGAATATGCAGGTGTTTACGTCTTGAACGAGGGGAACATGGGCAGCAACAAATCGACACTGGATTATTTCAATTTTGAGACAGGGTCTTATAAACGTAACATCTATGCAGAAATCAATCCAACTGTTCCCAAAGAACTTGGTGATGTGGGGAATGACCTGGAAATCTATGGCAATAAGCTTTATGCTGTGATCAATTGCTCCAATAAAATTGAAGTGATGGATGCCCGAACAGCAAGACGGTTAGGGCAGATCGATATCCCGAATTGCCGGTATATCCGGTTCGATAAGCAATACGCGTATATCACGTCCTATGCCGGACCAGTAGAAATAAATCCCGAATACACGCAGAAAGGATACGTTGTCAAAGTAGATACGGCTACATTGCAAATCGTAGCCCGTTGCATTGTAGGTTTTCAGCCAGAAGAACTGTTGATTGCCTCAGGTAAGATATATGTGGCTAATTCAGGCGGATATATGGGAGCAGGGAACAGCGACAATTATGAACGTACTGTCTCCGTTATTGACCTGAATACCTTTCAGGAAGAAAAACGCATCGATGTGGATTACAACCTACACCACATTAAAACCGACAAACGGGGAGATCTGTGGGTCAGCTCCCGGGGGGATTACAAGGGTCATCCCTCCCGATTGTTTTTCCTGGACAGGAATCAACAAAAAATTACCGATACAATAGATGTTGCGGCAGGCAATTATTGTATTGTCGGCGATTCGCTGTATGCCTGCAGTGTAGAGTGGAGCTACGTAACCTACCACAATGAAATTACATACTCCATCATCAATACTCAAACCCATAAAATCGTAACCCGTAATTTTATTACCGATGGCACGGACAGTCAGATAGAAATACCTTACGGCATATTTGTACATCCTCATACAAAAGATATTTACATTACCGATGCGGGCGATTATATCAGCCCGGGGATGCTTTATTGCTTCGATAGAACAGGAAAGAAGAAATGGAGCGTCCAAACCGGGGATATCCCTGCACATATTGCTTTATTACCAAAAAACAAATAAAATCATTCAAAACAATTATCAAATGAAACGAAAATTAGTACTCTCTCTCTTTATTGTTACTCTTGTATGCCTGAATATAACCGGCAAATCCCCTTACATTACCCGTGTATTCGAATATACACCGGCTCCCGGTCAATTTGTCAATGCCTTGCCTAAATGGAATGCCGGCGACACACCGGACTCAATGGCTTTGAAAGCTGAAAAGGCCATTGCCAATAATAACAAAGGCCTTATTTCACTGGGCGGATACGGTGGCTATGTAGTACTGGGTTTTGACCATACTATTCTCAATCTTCCCGATAGTGCCGATTTCAAGGTCTTAGCCAATGCTTTTTGGTCGGCTGCAAACACGAACTCCACTGTATCGAAACGGGCAGGGAGTTCCGAACCGGGCATTGTTATGGTTTCGGTAGATGTGAATAAAAACGGTCTGCCTGATGATGAGTGGTACGAATTGGCGGGTAGCGAATACAACGTCAGTACTACCCTTAATAATTACGAAATTACCTATTACAAACCCGACCCAACTAAAACTCCAACCCCGGATAATAACAATAAGTTCCTGACCGATACAACCTATGTGAAATGGACAACAAATGGTCAAGGGTCCGGTTATGTCTATAAAAACTCTTTTCATTCGCAAAGCTACTGGCCTCAGTGGATTAGCGGTGATAAGATGACCATCACAGGTACAAAACTCGCAAATAACTATATAGATGAAAGTGGTACCGGAAGTGCTTATCTGCAGTATGCTTATGCCTGGGGATATGCTGACAATGCCCCAAATACAGATCCTAAGTCGAATCTGGATATAGCCCGGGCAGTGGATAAAACAGGAAATACAATTCATTTGGACGGCATTGATTTTATTAAGATCTATACCGGTGTCAACCAAAATTGCGGCTGGTTAGGCGAAACCTCAACCGAAATAATGGGCGTTGAGGACTTGCACCCGAATGCTGCACCTACTTCAACAGGGACAGAGCCAGCAGTTCAACAGAATCTGATAACTCTGATCAATAATCAGGTACAAGCAAATTTAATAGTTAGCTCTTCCCGGATACAAACAGTTGATATTTACAATGTTTCCGGACAAAAGGTTCTGACTTCTGAAATTGGTCAGGGTACAAATACCATCAATTGCTCCCAATTCAAGCCGGGTATTTATTTTCTCAACTCAGAATCAAATACAATCAAATTTATAAAACAATGATTATCTGAAACTGAAAGAGTATGAAAAATAATCTTACTGCCCGTTTCAACTTTCGTTGCACTGGTATATTTAGAGTCCACTACGCTTTAAAATGTTTGATTTAGCTCATACACTCTGACAAGGTTTATTTCAGTGCAGCTGCCCAAAAAGGTAACTGTACTGAAGCCTGTCGTGGTACAGGTTGTTCAGTTCTTAATTTCAAACATTCAACCCGAAAATATGGGGTAGAGTACTTATTCCATAGATTGAATAACTATTCAAAATTTTTCTAAAACATATTCTTTAACTAAGTTGTTATAAAAAACACGATAAATGAAACAGACAATGGACAATAAATTTTCGATACAAGAAAAAGGTTAAAAGAATATTGCCGGGTTTCAGAGATATTTTAATAAGGAAGCTGTCAGTTAAGCCAATCTTTTTAGTTATTAACCGTCTAATCTGGAAGAAAATGAAAAACGTCAGTTCTATTGCAACATTATTATTTGTGATTGTTGCAGCAATTGGATTTGGTATTGCATATGCTGTAAATGGTGAAATGTCCTCCTCGTCCAGCATGACTATTCAGGTAATATCCTGGGTGGTGGGAGTGCTTCTGGCGTGGTCAACGAAGGTAGCAAACCAATGGAGCAGAGCTATTGTCCTGCGCCTTGGAAAGTTTCAGTCCTTACAGGGTCCGGGTATCTTCTTTATTATACCGATAGTGGATTATATTCCCTACTGGATTGATACCCGGGTGATCAGTACCTCCTTTAAAGCTGAGAAAACACTTACAAAGGATACGGTACCGGTGGATGTGGATGCCGTACTGTTCTGGAAAGTCATTGATCCTAAAAAAGCAGCATTGGATGTGGCCGATTATTACAGTGCTATAAGCTGGGCATCACAAACCGCTCTTCGGGATGTAATCGGTAAAACCATGCTGGCCGATATGCTGGAAGGCAGGGATAAGATCAGCAACCTGTTGCAGGGAATTATCGATGAACGGACAGAACCCTGGGGCATTAATGTGATTTCTGTCGAAGTAAAGGATGTCCTGATCCCTCAGGGGCTGGAAGCAGCCATGTCTATGCAGGCACAGGCTGAACGGGAACGTCAGGCCAGGGTCATCTTAGGTGATTCGGAGCGTCAGATCTCCGAAATGTTCAATGAAGCTTCTAAAAGTTATGCCGAGAATCCTACTGCATTTCACCTTCGGGCTATGAATATGCTCTATGAAGGGCTTAAGACAAACTCTACCATTGTCATTGTACCTAGCACTGCGGTCGAAACCATGGGACTGGGAGGTATTAATGGGACGGTGGCATTGGCGAATATGGTGAAAAAAGAGAAATGAGAAAAGAAAAATGAGTAGGAGACATGGATTAAAAAATAGAGGAAACTGAAATAAGAAATAGGTAACATGTGACAAGAAATTAGAACTCCAAAAAAGAACCCATACTGATAAGCTATCAGGTTGGGTTCTTTTTTTTAGCAACAGATTAATCACTCTGAAATGCTTTGCCTCTGGTCAAAGCATTTCGTTTAGTCTGTTTAAAAGTTTTTAAATCATTCTCAGCAACGCGTGCCTTTACAATACGTATAATCAGATCGTTTGGAATAGGCTTCTCCTGCGTGAAACAGATACTTCCGGAGTTCGTTTCAAAGTCTTTAACCTCTTCTTCAAAGTCCTTCAGCACTTTTGAACTCATGACGGAAAAGGAACATCGGTTTTTATCAGCACCATATCCTACCAACAGGCCCTTGTGTTTATAAACAGGAACCATATACCTGATAGTCTCTTCTGCATCAGGAACTAAAGACTTCACAATTTTCCTGATATTTTCAAGTGGAAGGTACACATTATCAGGCAGCATATTTAAATAATCGATAACCGTATGAATCTTTGTTTTTCGTACCGATTGTAACATAATGAAAATAAATTAAGGATACATATATATATTAATTAAGCTATTTACTCACGTAATTCAGTAAAAAACATAGTTACACTCAGTATTTCAAGTGTCTTCTCCGTAAGATTTGAAATTAATTATCCGGTGACTACAACCTCATTCAGATAAATCACTTTGTGCAACTATGTTCTCAAAAAGTAGAATTGAGAAAGAAGAAGCTTGATGATAGCTGTAAATACCATTCCTTTGCTCCCTGTATTTCCAAACGTGTCTATCCCTATTCCAAAACCACTTCAAACCGAAGGATCTGCCCCTGCAATTCCAGGGCTTGAGGCATACCCGGTTTGTAAATACAATCCTATTAACCACAACAAAAATGTTTCAGGGAAGGTTTACAATTTCAGTTTGTATATTATAATTTAATGTTTAATAATTAAAGTGCCTGATCCTGAGGGGGTAATTCTTAAAAGATGTACTCGGGTTACCCGGTTTTAACTACTCATTATCCCATCACACGGATAGGTATAGCAGCTCAGTTTCTGATTTTCAATCAGGTTCATTCCGTTGATTAGATTCGCTTAAACCTGTTCAGGGAAGGCTGTCTAAATATAAACTGCTGATATATAATAATGTATGCAAAATGTATTTTGATAATTTTAAACTTAAGAGTCCCAATAAAGGATTAAAATGTGTGAATGTTGTAACTTTTACCATTAATTGTGTAATGGTTTCGTGCTAAAAAGGCCGCACCTTTGTCAAGTCAAAAAGAGACATAAATTATTTAAATTAAAAAGATGAAAACAATTAAAATAATACTAGTAAGTATCGTGCTCATGTTAGCCGGTTCATCGCAAGCTCAGGTATCAGTCCGGTTGCATATAGGCACTCCACCACAATGGGGTCCATCTGGATATGACAATGCCCGTTATTATTATCTGCCGGACATTGAAAGTTATTATGATGTTCCCAATTCGATGTTTATCTATTCCTCCGGGAACCGATGGATACACAGCAGGTATTTGCCTGCCCGTTACCGCAATTATGACTTGTACAACGGGTACAAAGTAGTGATGAATGATTATCGGGGCAATACGCCTTACTATCAATTCCGCCAGCACCGAATGAGATATGCCAGGGGTTACCGGGGCCATGAACAACGAAATATAGGACAACGTCACGAAGATCACGGCAGACATTATGAAGGTAACCGAGGTTATAACAGGGCTCCCGTAAGATATGACAACCGTAACGAACGAAGGAATCAATTCCATGGTAATGTCCGTGGCCATGACAATGGCAATCACTATGGCCGTGGAAATGATAGAGGTCACGATCAGGGTAATAACAATGGTCGGGGAAACGGTAAAGATAAAGGCCATAATGACCGTCATAATTGAGCCCGTGTTCAATCTGAAAAGTATACTGAATTTTAAACAATCAATAAGATAAAACAAATGAAAACTCTCAAATTAATCGTTTTTGGAATGATCTTGATGTTTGCAGGATCTATGCAAGCTCAATTATCAGTCCGTGTGAATATCGGTACTCCTCCACAATGGGGTCCATCAGGTTACAACCATGTCAATTATTATTATCTGCCGGACATTGAAAGCTACTATGATGTACAAAATTCAATGTTTATTTATTATTCCGGAAACAGATGGATTCATAGCCGCAACCTTCCTGCCCGTTACCGCAATTATGATTTATACGGAGGGTACAAAGTCGTGATGAACGATTATCATGGTAACCGACCTTATGATCATTTCAGGGAATACAGAACAAGATATGCCAAAGGATACCGTGGACATGCACAGCGGAATATCGGTGTACGGAATGGTAACCGCGAAAGAGGACACCAGGCAATAGCTCCAAACAGAAATAATAACCACGGAAATGGTAGAATACAGGTTCGTCCAAATAATCGGGTTCAACCTCAGGGTAATAACAGAGGCCATGACCAGGGTAATAATAAAGGCCAGGGACGTGGTAACGATAAAGATAATAAAAATGGTCACGATAATGGTCACAGATAATAATGCCATTTAAAGACCCACTCATAAATTCATTCACTAACACTAACAATAATAATAAATTAAAAAAATGAAAGCAATTACATTAACTGTTGCATTAATCCTATTAACAATAGGCACAAATTTATCAGCTCAAAGGCATTCCAGTTACAATAACTATGGAAATACTTTAAATATCGGAGTCGGTATTGGTGGATATTCGGGATATTATGGGTATATTGGGCATACTTTACCTGTTTTTGATATCAACTATGAATTCGGAGTAGCCAAAAACTTTACCCTGGCACCGTTTGTGACTCTTTATTCTTATTCTGAACCTAATTACAGGGCTTATGTTACTCCAATTGGTGTTAAAGGAACCCTTTACCTGGATCAGTTGTTGCATGCCGGATCACGCTGGAACTTTTATGTTGCCGGTTCATTAGGAGTAGCACTTGAAACTACTGTCTGGGATGATAATTATTATGGTGACAGAACGTATTATCGTTCAGTTGATCCTTTGTACCTAGACTTACATCTTGGAACAGAATATCGTTTATCAAGAAATGTCGGAGCATTCCTGGATTTGTCAACAGGTGTTTCTACAATTGGTATTGCCATTCATTGAGATAGAAAGTAAAGACTAAAAAAAGTAAAAGAACTCAACTGCGAGTATCAGTATCCGGTTCCCACCAGATGACGATCAGAATATTGAGAATGCAGTACTGTTCATATTATTCGTTCACTACGTGGAAGGGTAAACCAAAATCTAATTGGCTGAGATGTAATATCTCAGCCAATCTGATACATCCACCCCAATTGTTGTGAGCCTGTTTAAGAAGATTGTTTTTAACGCATAGAACCACTGTTTGACAGATCGTTAGTAGTCATTTAGACTTCGATCAACCAACCTGATTCAGTTTGTAATAAGAACAGCTTTTAAGATTACATTATTAAAATCAAAGATCATGTCGAAAGAAAAAGAAGGTAAGTCAAATTCAGACAAAACGGCTCCATTAAAGAGCTTGAAAGAAAAACGTGCCGAGAAAGCTTCAAAACGATTAGAAAAAGGGAAAGTAGATACTCTATAATCCCATTCAAGACATTCGGATTGATTAATACTGATTATCAAAATCAATCGACCGGTTTAAATTTGAACAGAAATACTCAATCAAATATTGTATTGAAATAAATGAGTTGTATTTTCTTTCCCATTTAATCCAAACCATTAAAAGAATATAGCCTTCCCTGCCGGTCAACTGCCTAATGGTGAAGGCTATTTTTTTTTGCTGCATGCTGCCGTGGTAATCTTACCTGCTTCACGATATATTCTTTCCAACCTACAATCAGAAAGACACAAAGTCCTCGAAAATAACATCTCCATTCCTGATTGATTCCGGGAATTATATATCCTATCTACTACTTGCAATAATTGGTCATAACAAGCCATTTGTAATAGTCCTGTGTCTCCCGGTAAATAACCCCGTCGGCCATTTAACCAGTTGAAGTATCCTCCCTGAACACCGGGACTCATTTCCCTCCGATGTGCCTGAATCTTCGAAAAAATCGTCCTGTGAAGCCTGAATGGCTGCATATCTGTGAAAAGCTTATGCATGGACCGGGATGTGGCCTGCCTCATTGTATCTTCAATGCTTGAATTTCAGGTGTTATTGACCCTGTTGTCCCGATATATCCAGGATGCCGCTATCCTACCGGTGATGGAACCTGAATAAGACATAGTTTTCACTAGGATATCATATAGATATCATACCCTATTAATGATATGGGATATCTATGGGATATCTATGGGACATCTATGGGTCATCTATGGGACATCTGTGTCATCGTGTAGACAGGATCATAGACTCAGTCCGGTAAAAATGGCCGGTTCCTGCATTCCCATCAGATCATTCGTCCCTCCGTTCCTTCGATGAATGGTGACGGGTAGCCGGATTCAACACAAAACGAAAACTTTGATTTGTGCCATTTACCCTCGGGGGATCAAAAAGAAATTTTGATAGAACAAAATCCGGAATCAGAATTTTTAAAAACGGGGTTCTGATTTCTTCGGGAATACCTGGAGCAAACCAAAATATTATGTAAGAACTTGTATTTAATTAATTGATTCTTTCTTTCTGTTTTCAAAGACTGTTTGCTTAAAATATTTGGAAATGCTGTCTTGTTCGAAGGGTGATCCGGTTGTACGAACTATAAATTTTGTATTCTTCATAGCCTTAATAATAAAATTAAAGTTAAGTAAATCAATTGTATATAACTTTATATTTTTATAAATACTGAAAGTTTAGAGTCACCAACCATCGATTTTACTCCTGAAAACAGATTGTTATCTAATGAGTAAAAGTGTGAATTGTGTAATTTATTTCAATAATTATGTAACTGGCAACTCCCCCGATAAGCCTACATTTGTGATATTAAAATAAGGATTTACATATTTAAAAAACAATAACATTATGAGTACAGGAAAAGTAGTTTTAGGGGTAGTTGCAGGAGCAGCTGTCGGAGCATTGATCGGAGTTTTATATGCACCTGCAAAAGGAGCTGTAACACGCAGAACAATTTACAGAAAAGGCGAAAGCGAAGTTGATTCATTGAAAGACAAATTCAGTGACTTTGTAGACAGCATCACTGAAAAATTCGAAAAAACCAAAAGTGAAGTAACCGACCTGGTCGAAGAAGTAAAAGTAAAAGTAGAAGAAGTAGAAAAAGATCAAAAAACTTCAAAAAAGTAAAAAGTCAATTTCAGACAAGCATAGGGTCTGTCCCGGAAAGAAATTATTAAAAAAAATTGTCCTGCCTTAGGATTTCCGGGGCAGACTTCCTTTATCAATCTTCATTTCACTGGCAATATTGGAAGTGTTCATTTAAGTAGAAATTTGCCGATACAATAACACCCCTTACATTATGGAAGAAAATACGAATTTAATTGAATCACTGCTTGAAAAAGCTTCCGATTATGGTAAAACCAGTTATGAGTTAGTAAAACTAAACGCAATTGACAAAACCAGTAACGGCATATCTTCATTTTTTCCGAGTACAGTTGTCTTCTTGGTTTTGAGTTCCGTATTGTTGTTCTTTAATTTAGGAATGGCTTTTTGGATAGGCAATATGGTTGGAGAGTTATTTCTTGGGTTTTTCATAGTATCTGCCTTTTATGCTTTGGTTACTATTATTTTATATTTTGGTATGAGGAAATGGCTTAAACGTATTTTTTATGATTATATGGTCAGGCACTTGCTTAATTAGGTGAGGAATCTGAGAATTTAGTCATTAGAGAATCAGAAAAGTATTCTAAACGGATCAACAAATAAAGAAATTCGACTTTAATCGAATTACATATTCTAAACATATCATGGAAAAGATAACCTGTGCAGCTGAGCTAAAAATAGCCATTCAAACATTGAAATTTGAACAAGATGTTCAAGGAAAACTATTGAAAGAAGAATTTATGATTACTTTCGAGAGTCTCAAGCCTGCGAATATAATTAAAAACACCCTGCACGATATTACTCAATCGCCTTATTTGATGGATAATGCATTGGGTGCAATTACCGGATTGGTGAGCGGTTACCTATCCAAAAAGATTGCAGTGGGAACTTCCCATAGCCTGATCCGAAAGATAGCAGGTTCTTTGTTGCAGTTTGGAGTTACAAACCTGGTTGCTCAACATGCAGATACTTTAAAAACTGTTGGTAATATCTTGATCCAGAAGTTTCTTCATAAGAATGACATTAATACAGCAAACAGGTGACAGAAAATAACTCCATATTACCCTTTTACGTAAAGGCCGGCATTTTCTTTGTTGGTATATCTGCCCTGTTGACAATTTTATATATTGCGCAGGGCATTATTGTACCACTTGTTTTTGCATTTATCGTAGCAATCTTACTTAGCCCGATAGTCTGTTTCTTAGTTCGGTTAAGAATAAACAGGATAATTGCGATTCTTATCACACTACTTCTCACTGTGATTGTAATATTAGCGTTTTTTGCTCTTATTTATACCCAGGCTGTGAGTTTTAGCGACTCCTGGCCATTGTTTGTGGATAAATTTACAGTCATACTGAATCAAACCATCAGTTCGATATCCCATTATATCAACGTGAGGCCGTCCCTGATACATGCCTGGATTACAAAAACACAGCATGAGCTGATAAATATCAATGGAACTTTAATCGGCCAGACCATTGTAACTGTGGGAAGCGGACTGGCTACCGTGTTTATAGTACCGGTTTATATTTTTGTAATTCTGTATTATCAACCGCTTTTAATCGAGTTTGTCCACCGGCTGTTCAAGAAAGTTCATCAAGACCGGGTGAATGAAATTGTAATAGAAACGAAATCTGTGATTCAACATTATCTTTCAGGGTTGATAATAGAAGCAATAATAGTGGGGGCACTGAATGCAGCTGGACTCTTTTTACTTGGAATTCAATATGCGATTTTACTGGGAGTGCTGGGTGCCGTACTCAATGTCATACCTTACTTAGGTGGAATTATTGCAGTGGGATTATTTATGATGGTGGCTTTGGTCACCAAAACTTCTGCCTGGTTTGCAGTATATGTGTTTGGAGTGCATATATTTATTCAATTTATTGATAATGATTATATTGTACCAAAAATTGTAGCATCCCGGGTGAAGATCAATGCACTTTTTTCAATATTTATTGTACTTGTGGGGAATGAATTGTGGGGAATACCCGGCATGTTTCTTTCAATACCCCTGTTAGCGATCGTAAAAGTGATTTTTGATCACATAGATTCCTTAAAACCCTGGGGATTTTTATTAGGAGATACCATGCCATCAGTTATTAAACTAAAACCCTTTTTTAAAAAGAAACCAGCGTCATAATCCAAAAATTCAGGTATTCCAATAAAGACTGATTTAAAGTGAATAAAAGTAGCTGTTTTACATCCTGTAATGAAAGCTGGAAAAGAAAAATAACCAAAAAACAACCAAGTAATGAAAACGAATATAAAATCCCTGGCTAAAGATAATGATGTAACTGCTCAAGAGTTATCTGATATTAATACATTAATTATCCAACATAGTGATGAGAAAAGGTATAGAAGACATTTGAATTCCCAACCCACCATTGATCTCCCGGAGATACTTGTCATAACTTCATATCCTCCAAGGGAATGTGGCATTGCCACCTACTCGCAGGACCTGATCAAGGCTCTGAATAATAAATTCAGTAACTCGATATCTGTCAAGGTCTGTGCCCTGGAAACAAAGGATCAGGACTATGAGTATCCGGAGGAAGTGAAATATAAGCTGGATACATCCAAGATCACATCGTATATGAATTTAGCCCAGACGGTGAATGAAAATATACATATTCAACTGGTACTGATACAACATGAGTTTGGCTTATACAAAGAAGAGGAAACAGCTTTCCTTCAATTCTTATATGAATTATCCAAACCGATCATTCTTGTTTTTCATACCGTATTGCCAAAACCGGATGAACATTTAAGATTAGAAGTAAGGAACATTATTTCTGCCTGTAAGTCGGTAATTGTCATGACCCATACTTCAGAAAACATCTTATTGCAAGATTATGGTGTTTCGAAACTGAAAATCTCTGTAATCCCTCATGGGACTCATTTAGTACCTCATTTGAGCGAACAATTCCTTAAGAAGAAACACAACCTGACAGGCCGTAAAGTGTTGACCACTTTCGGGTTGTTAAGTTCGGGCAAAAGCCTGGAAACAACTATCAATGCATTGCCAGACATAGTTAAACATTGTCCGGAAGCACTCTTTTTGATCATAGGAAAAACTCATCCCGAAGTAGTCAGACAGGATGGAGAAGTATACAGGACCGGCCTGATACAGCTCGTGAAAGAGCTGGGACTTCAGGATCATGTGATCTTTATCAACAAATACCTTTCCTTGCCTGAGTTGTTGGAGTACCTGCAGTTGACCGATATTTACCTGTTTACTTCCAATGATCCAAACCAGGCTGTCAGCGGAACCTTTGTATATGCAATGAGCTGTGGTTGTCCGATTATATCAACCCCGATACCTCATGCCGTTGAATTATTGACGAAAGAAACCGGCATGATTTTCGATTTTAATGATTCAAAACAATTGGCTAAGGACGTGATCCTGTTACTCGAAAATGATCCCTTGCGTAAATCTCTCATTGTAAATACTCTGCAAAAGATCGTGTCAACAGCCTGGGAAAATTCAGCGGTTGCACATGCCATGTTGTTCAATAAGATTACCGGAGATAAAATAAAAATTCAATTCAATCTTCCGGAAATCAACCTGAATCACCTGAAAGCAATGACTACTGATATTGGGATGATCCAGTTTTCGAAAGTGAATCAACCGGATATCTCATCGGGTTATACCCTGGATGATAATGCCAGGGCTCTGGTAACTACCTGTATGTGCTTTAAACATGATGCCTCTAAAGAAAGAATTAGCGAGATACGCAAGTATCTGGCATTTATTCAATATTGCCAACAACCCGGAGGTGACTTCTTAAATTACGTCGATCCTAAAAAGAAATTTACCGATCAAAACCAGGAGGTCAGCCTGGATGATTCGAATGGTAGAGCTTTATGGGCACTGGGGTATTTACTGACTTTAAAAGGTGCCATACCGGAAGAAATCATAATAGAGGCCAAGACGATCTTTGAAAAGTCGTTATCCCATATTGGAAAAATAAGATCGCCACGGGCTATGGCATTCGCCATTAAAGGACTTTATTATCGCCAGGAAGTGATCCGAAATCCAGAAAACGAGGAGCTAATTAAAACATTTGCGAATTGCCTGGCAGTATTGTATAAGGAAAATGCCACGGATAAGTGGGAATGGTTTGAAAATTGCATGACTTATGCCAATAGCATTTTACCGGAAGCCATGTTGTTCGCCTGGTTAATCACCAAAGAATCGCTGTACCTGGATATTGCAAAGACTTCCTTAAATTTCCTGTTGGAGCAAACGTTTAATGAAAACGGGATAACCGTCATTTGCAATAAAACCTGGTTACAAAAGGGACAGAAAGCCGGACTCTATGGGGAGCAACCGATCGATGTTGCTTACACCGTCATGACCTTAAGTACATTCTACGATGCGTTGAAGACAGAAGATTACCGTCAAAAGATGACTATTGGATTTAATTGGTTCCTGGGAAAAAACAGGTTGAACCAGATTGTATATAATCCGTGCACCGGTGGCTGTTATGATGGATTGGAAGAGACACATGTGAATCTGAATCAGGGTGCAGAGTCAACGGTAAGTTACCTGATGGCACGATTAACAATAGAAAAATATATAAGATGATGAAAAGTATAGAGTCAAAATCAATCCTAGTGATTGTGGCACATCCTGATGATGAAATATTATGGGCAGGGGGGACGATATTAAGTCATCCTTCGAATAACTGGTTTATACTTTGTCTGTGCCGTTCCAGTGATCCAGACCGATCAGTCAAGTTTTATAAAACATTGAAATTGTTGAATGCACAAGGTATCATGGGAGACCTGGATGATGGTCCAACCCAGGAGCCCCTAGACGAAAAAATGGTGGAAGAATATATCCTGAAATTACTTCCTGAAACCCATTTTGACCTTATCCTTACCCATAGTTCCAAGGGTGAATATACCCGGCATATTCGCCATGAAGAAGTGAATAAAGCGGTGGTATTGCTCTGGAAAAAAGGGGATATCGTTGCAACTGATCTTTGGACATTTGCTTATGAAGATGGCAATAAAACCTATTTTCCACGGGCAATTAAAACTGCGGATAGTTATGAAGTATTACCGGAAGATATCTGGTCGAAAAAATATAAGCTCATTACCGAAACTTACGGTTATGAAAAACATAGTTGGGAAGCTGAAACGACTCCGTTGGCAGAAGCATTTTGGCAATTTAAAAGCCCACATTAAGTACTAACAACAACTATTCAATACCTCAGATATTGAGGTGCTGAGAATACGCTGTATTAAAAACGTACAGATTTCTTGAGGTCTCCCAGCCAAAACTGAGCAACCAGCTACTATTTGACATTGATCTGATTTAATTTAAAAATAAAATAAAATAAAGATGAAAGTTTTAGTAATGTATGAATATCCTCCAACTCCGGGAGGATTAGCCACACAAGGTGATTTACTGTATAAAGGGTTGTTGGAATTGGGCGTTGATGTACATGCTGTCCATTTTGAATCAAATCAGGAAAAGGAATGGTATTATCGTTGGTTTAAACCGGATGTAGCAGTAGGAGTAGGTTACTGGGGATATACTCCTCACATAATCTCCGATCCCTTAGAACACGGTATTCAACCGGTGCCATGGTTGGTTTCAGATGGGTATATTGCAAATTATCAGGATATCTTAAATTCACTACCGCTGATATTGGTGACCTCCAATTGGGTGAAGGAAATGTATGTCAGGGATGGCATAAGCGGTGATAAAATTGTAGTTCTTCCGGTAGGTTGCGACACGGATACATTTAAACCAATTCCCAAAGATGATCCGAAAATCCTTGCCGTACGTGAAGCACTGGGTATCTCCCCGGATGAATTAATGATTCTTACCGTCGGTGGTGATGCTGCTTCGAAAGGTGGCCAGGAAGTTATGAAGGCACTTGCGATCATTGATAAAAAAGTTCCTAAATGGAAATATGTTTGTAAGGTATGGCCACAAGACCGTACAAAAATTCAAAATATATCGGATGATGAATTGGCTACCAGCCTGGGCATAAATAAAAAGGTTATATATGCAGTCAATACCATTTCACGAAACTTTATGCCCTATCTGATAGGTGCCTGCGATATTTATGCAGCTCCATCACGACTGGAAGGTTTCGGAATGCCGCAGGTAGAAGCCGGTGCATGTGGAAAACCGGTTCTCAGTATTAAAGCTATGGGCATGTTGGATACGATGGTTGATGGTGAAACTGCATTTCTGGCTGAAGTGGCTCAACGAATTGTAGTCAATGAAGTCATGCTGGGTGGTGAATCCGGATTTGAACCACATCATAAAGTAGTGTTTGATGTCCCACGTGTGGTGGATTACCGGGCTGACGTACCGGATATTGCCAAATATATGCAGAGACTTATGAATGATGAACCATTACGCGAAAAAATGGGTAAAGCCGGGCGTGAACGGGTTGTAGAAAATTTTGATTACCGTGTGGTAGCTAAAAAGTTTGTACAGATCATAAATGAAAAGCTGGGAATCTATTAAGTTTTATTTAAAATAATAGTACACTATTTATTTCCCATTACTTAAATACCGCTAAAAAGATGAAAGCCGACAAAGGTGCAACCTAATTATATTCAAAAATTCAAGGTTATCAAAAACAGGGATCAATAGGAACGTCACACCCTGAGACAAACATATAAGCAACAAGGCAGGCAACTGCGATAACTTATAGCCAGGGGAAAAAAAAGAACTAAATTATCTATCATGAAAATAGCAGATTTACAAGAAATTGAAGATGCCAAAAAGGCAGCTCTCGAAGTATTGCTTCATAATGCACATGGACCGTTCAATGGTCTTCCCCGTACTGCCGGTTGGGGTTATCCTGAACCATACACACGTGATTTAATGTTTTCCATCTTAGGAATAGCCGTATCGGATAATAAAATATTGATGGGCAGTATTCGTACAGTATTGGAAACATTAGCCAAAAATCAAAGTGAACATGGTCATATTCCTTCCCTGGTACATGACAAAGAAGATCGAGGAGCAAGCGATACGACTCCATTGTTTCTGCTAGGGGTTGGGATTTACAGAAAAAAAACAGGAGAAACGGATTTCCTCGAAGATGCAGTAGAAAAATCACTGACATGGATGGAATACCAAAGTCCATCCGACCGGTATCTGGTGGCACAACAACCCACCAGTGATTGGAGGGATGAACAGTGGGTATTGGGGTATGGATTATATGTAAACACTCTTGTATACAGTTATCTGCGGTTATTAGGCCAGCATGAACGGGCTGACTTAATGCGTAAAGATATGAGTAAGTTTACCATCACTGCCGGAGGTGGACACAATCATGTTCATGAAGGCCTGGTCGTAAAATATAAACCCTATTATGCTTTTTGGTCCTATAAAATATTAAGTAGTGAACGGTTTGATTTATTGGGTAACAGCCTGGCCATACTATCCGGTATAGCATCTCCGAACAGGGCTGTTGAGATGATTTCGTGGATTGAGGGAGAGTGTGCTTCCTTGCGCGAAAAAGGAAATCTAGTTATTGATTTGCCTCCAAATTTCTTTCCTTTTGTAAAACCTGAAGATCCTGAATGGAATGAACGGTATGCAGAATATAACAATCCGGGAGATTATCACAATGGAGGTATCTGGCCTTTTGTCTGTGGCTTTTATATTGCCGCCCTGGTAGCAGCCAAAAAATTCGTCCTTGCAAATGAAAAACTTCTTGTATTGACCCATTTTATAAAAATATCCAGATCAAACAAAAGTGAATATGGATTTAATGAATGGATCAAGGCACAGGATGGAAAAGTCATGGGACAGGACTGGCAAACATGGAGTGCTGCCCTCTACCTCTATGCCGCTAAATGTGTGGAAACTAAAAGAACACCGTATTTTGATGATGTCCGAAGTTTTATCACAGAGGAAGAAGTGACAAAATAATTCAACGAACAAAAACATATTATAAAATAATAAGCAATGGAAAAGCTCAGCGATAATAAATATCCGCTTGTCAAAAAGGATAGCGAGAATAAAAAAACTGTTTTACCCGGATATCCAACATATCCGGAAAGTGAAGACTTATACGAACAAAATAAAGAAGAGCCAGAAATAGATCCAGAAGTAATTTCCGACTTCAAAGAAGAGGATTCTGAAGGCAATCTTGATGTTCCTGGTTCGGAACTGGATGATAGTCAGGAAGAAATAGGCAGTGAAGATGAGGAGAATAACTACTATAGTTTAGGGGGAGATGATCATGATGATTAAGAAGTGCAGTTGAATTAATTCAACCTACTTCTTGCTTTTTTATCATTTCATATATGCTGAATTTTAGTGATACCGAATTTTCAGTCTGGAGCAGTCGAAGTCATTATAAAGATCCTAAAAATTGCCAACTGGTTTAATAAATTGTACCAGGATGAATTTGACAAATCCAGAACAACTATTCATTTAACCAACAAAGAATCAAGTTAGGACTATCCTCTTTTTGAGGTAACGAAACAGAGTCCAAAAAACCAACTAGGCAATGGAAAAGTAATGTTACACCCAAAGGGTTTGGATATCATCATATATTCACATCTAAAACATCTTTTCCATTGCACTTTGGAAATAATACAGTCATTTTTTTTATCTGAAATAGTTGATATAAATAAAGAATCCTAATTTCTTAAAGAAGATAAGTCTAACTGTAAGAATGAATATCTATACTGTTCGAAATCTAGTATAAATTTTAAAATACATTCCTATGCGCTACTCTGGAAGTAATATCAATTTGATGGTGAATGATATGCAGGTTAATTACACCGATCTGGGACCTGACGAAGCACCGGTAATCATTTTTATTCATGGTTTTCCACTCGATATGTCTATGTGGAATAGCCAGGTAGAAGTGCTTAAGGATCAATTTCGAGTGATAACCTATGACATTCGGGGCCATGGTTCATCAGATACCGGAAATGATCCCTTCTCAATAGATCTTTTTGTGGACGATTTGATTCGCTTTATGGATGTTCTCAAAATTGCCAAGGCCTCCATTTGTGGATTGTCAATGGGGGGCTATATCGCTTTAAATGCTTACGAACATTATCCGGAACGCTTTGAAGCTTTGGTTTTATGCGATACGAGCTGTATGGCTGACTCACCTGAAGCACAAGAGAAACGCCTGAAGAGTATTGAAAATGTTATTACAAATGGGGTAGCTACTTATGCCGTTGAAAGTATAATGAATCTTTTTACAAAAGATTCATTAACGTCAGAAATTGTTGAAATAAATGCTGTCAAAAAGATGATCCTGAATACCTCTGAGCTGTCATTATGTAGTACCTTGCTTGCGTTATCCGCCAGGCAGGAAACCTTTAGCAAACTTCCTAAAATAAATGTCCCTGTCCTTATCCTGGTAGGAAGGGAAGATCTCATTACTCCTCCAGCAGTAGCAGAGGTGATGCATAAAAATATAAAGGACTCATTCCTTCAGGTTCTCGATCATGCCGGCCATTTAAGCAATCTTGAAAATCCTGGGGATTTCAATCAGCATCTTAAAATGTTTCTTAATATGGTATACAAAGAACATCTAATAATTAATCAGACTGCCAATCATTCAGGTTTAAGAGAATTACGAAATAAGCTGAATATGTTATTGTCGTTTAGATCCATTTAAATCACTCTATAAGTTAAATCCATTGGTTTGAAATGATCCTTCTAAATTGACCAAAACTAATAATCTAACTTATTCTTCAAACTATAAACCGGCCTCATTGAAATTTAGACTAAAATCTATTCATCAATTAAATAATCACATGTTTTTAAAAGCCAACATAAAATAAAATGAATTAATGAAATAAATTAATTCCCTAATATATACAGTATCATGAAAAAAACAATTGGAAAAGGATATCAGATTATTAAGCAGGTATTTACTGATGTAAAGAATAATTTTCAAGGTAACTCAAAGTATCCTCTGGGTGAAGATTTTTATACTTTTGATAGTGAGGTTAAAAATGCAGAAAATGCAGAAACTGTAGAAAATGCTGAAATAGCAGAAATTCCGAAACCTATAAATAAGATCAAAAAGCCGGATTTGTAATACTTAATTGTTTACTATTGAATCTTCTGGAAAATCTAAATCTGAAATCTGTTAACGTAAATATAAACAGAAAGTTATGGACTGATTGAAGTTTGTGTCTTTATTTTCAGATTTTATATTGAAGTTGAATCTGATGGTATGAATAATGATGAATAAAACACTAATGTAAAAGTCAACACACCCAATACATATTTCTATTTTGATGTTGCTGCAATGGCTGATTGACTTTATTTCCTTGCAAATAAATCGATACTAAAATAAACAATTTAATTTTAAAACTATGGAAAAATTAGTTGAAAAGAAACTGTTTGGTCCAGCCAGGGCTGAATACATTGAAGTAGAACGTTACGTACATTTGCACGTTACTGATGCCGGTCAGGGAAGACCAATTGTGTTACTGCCAGGATGGCCTTTAAGCGATGAAATGTACGAATACCAATATACTGATTTAATGAATCATGATTTCAGGGTTATTGGTATTACCCTCAGAGGATTTGGCAGATCGGACAAACCCTACGGAGCCTATAATTACGACGTACACGCCCGTGATATTAAAAGTGTATTGGATAAACTGGATATTAAAGATGCCGTGTTAGGAGGTTTTTCTATGGGTGGCGCAATCGCAATTCGCTATGTTTCAACCTACGATTCGGCACATGTCTCCAAGTTGGTTTTAGCAGGTGCAGCAGCCCCTAGTTGGACACAACGGGAAGATTTCCCCTATAATATGACTCCAAGTGCAGTGGATGAATTGATCGCCTTAAACTTTAGTGATAGGCCAAAGCTTTTATCCAATTTCGCCAAGATATTCTCTGCTACTGAAACTACTTTAAATGAGGGGATCGGTAAATGGTTGAACGGGATAGGTCTTGTTGCCACCGCTCATGCCACGGGTCAGTGCTTATATGCATTGCGTGATACAGACCTTCGTGAGGATCTAACAAAAATCAATATTCCTACATTGATTTTACATGGTAAGAAAGATAAAATCTGTTCGTTCGACCTGGCAGAACAAATGCACAAGGGAATTGAGAATTCACAACTTGTTGCCTTTGAAAATAGTGGTCATAGCTTGTTTCTGGAAGAAACTAAGAAGTTTAATTTTGAACTGATTAAATTTGCCCATCAGTAAACCGAAAAGGCTCAATGTAAATAAAAAGAATTTAAATTTTGTACCATATGGATAAGTTATTAATAAAAAAGAGGGTAGCTGTAATGGCTACCGATGGTTTTGAACAATCGGAATTTAAGAAGCCTATAAAAGCACTTAGAAAAGCAGGATTTTTAGTTGATGTCGTTTCC
>Ga0302210_10000397_pt1 | contig 20317 bp, 14 predicted proteins | sample II_Fen_E3_2_FD_198793 | JGI IMG/M metagenome (GOLD analysis project Ga0302210, IMG submission 198793) | Peat permafrost microbial communities from Stordalen Mire near Abisko, Sweden - II_Fen_E3_2 | ecosystem: Environmental > Terrestrial > Soil > Wetlands > Permafrost | place: Sweden: Abisko... | reverse complement strand
CAGAAACTGCGGCAGTTGGGAGTATCCTCACGTCGTATGGTTGATATCTTTCAAGAGGAATATGGTCTTACCTTGTCCGAATATGTGGGTAAGTTGCGTCTGGCAGAAGCAAAACGGCTGCTTTCAGATACCGATGGCGGGATTATCGACATCGCGTATTCTGTAGGCTTTGGTGGATTGTCATCTTTTTATCGCTTTTTTAAAACCGGAGTAGGAGTTTCTCCTGCCGCATACAGGAAGGAGTATCGAAAATGATACGGTACGCATTCTATAATTTCAAACTTGGAATCCTAAAAATCGGCTATACCGATACGGTTGTTGTTTCATTGGATCGGGTCGAGCAGGTTGACACGGACAATGAACCTTCAACGCTCACCAATCTGGTTTTTAAACAGATTAGTGAATATCTCCACGGACAACGCCAAAATTTTGACTTTCCCTATGAGCTTCACGGTACGGAATTTCAGGAAAAAGTGTGGGAGGCTCTTCGCCAGATTCCATACGGAGAAACTCGCACATACAAGGACATTGCGACGGTAGTTGGCAACCCGAAAGCCAGTCGTGCGGTGGGAATGGCAAATCATAAAAATCCTTTGATGATCGTGGTTCCGTGCCATAGGGTTATTGGAACGGGCGGAAAGCTGGTCGGCTATGCAGGCGGTTTGGATATGAAAAAAGCATTGCTTGATCTTGAAAATGAGAAAACATAATAAACAGCCATTGAAAAGACAAATACATCACAAAGATTTTTTATTTCAGACATTATAAGAATATGCTATACTCTAAATATATGCTTACGGGGAGGAATTTGGATGTTTTTTAAGCCTTTATTTGAAAATGATGTTCCAGCAGCAAGCCGCTCTTAAACGGAACAAATTACGATAGGTAATGATTCCGTCTAGAGTAAATTAACTTATACTATAAATTTAAATAGGCGGAGGATATAAAATATGATAGACAAACACCAAACTCTAAAGGGGGAAATTAAAGCGGAAATTTCCTCTTTTGTGAAAAACTATGAAGCGAAAACAGAAATATCAACAAAATGGGGGCAGCCACTGGTTGGGTTTGCTGATGCAAAACATCCCTTTATTTTAAATCTTAAAAATATAATAAGCCCCAATCATGAATTGCCAACAGATGTATTAAAGGATGCGTCTATTATTCTTGCTTATTATATCCCCTTTACGAAAGAACTTGCTAAAACAAATAGTACGAAGCATAGATTAGCATCATCTCAGTGGGCTTTAGCCTACGAAGAGACAAATGCCATGTTCAAATATTTAAACCAACATATAATAGAATATTTAACCACAAAGGGCTATAAAGCAGCTGTTTCTAAAGCAGCTGCAACATTTAGTACAGAAAAACTTATAAGCAACTGGTCACACCGGCATTTCGCTTATATAGCAGGGCTTGGCACATTTGGTATAAATAATATGTTGATTACTAAAAGTGGTTGCTGCGGTCGTTTTTTCACGATTGTAACCAATTTGAATATGGTGCCAGACAGACCCATGGTACATGAATTATGTTTATATAAAAAAAATGGGAGCTGTAAAATTTGCCTAAAAAATTGCCCGGCCGGTGCACTTACTGAATTACGATATAATCGTATGAAATGTTATTCTCTATTAAAAGAAAATGCTGCTGTTTACACAGAATTTGGTGATTCATATTTTGATGAAACTTTAACGACAGCAAATAGCACAGGAAGTGAAGTATGCGGAAAGTGTATTACTTCTTCCCCTTGTGCTTTTTAATACCAGCAAGCTGAGATGAAAAAATTTGTGCTGCCAGTAATCCTACAAAATGGGTGCTGGCAGTTTTTATATAGCAAATAACTTAACCATAATTTAACATAATCTTACTTGAAGTATATTATAATAGATATATGAATTTTATGTATGTGAGTGAAGTTTCAATTACTTGAACTGATAATATAGCTCAAACATCGTAAAATATTTAATGCAACTTATAGCTTAATGGAATTGTTTGAGGGGGGCATATAATTATTAATATTGGTTGAAATTCTATTCGTTTGATAATATATTAGAAGTCGGTCAATAAGTTTGAGTTGTAAAATCAGTGCACTATGAACTATAATTGTTAATATGTAGGAAAGATGTGTATGGATTTTTTTGATAAGATCAATTTTATAGATCAAGGTTAAAAAAAGCAGACATCATAACAATATTTATCGGCTGTTTTATGAAAATAGTTTGAGTGATGGTAAAAATAGATCACTCAAACTATTTAATTTATGCAGGGGGTTGTATTTTAAATGATCGGCTTTTTATGGAAAAAGGAGGTATGTTACTATGGTAGAGATAAACGTTTTAGGAGAATTTTGCTTTAGCCGATTATTAGGAAAGCCCATCTATGATAAAAGCAATCGAAAGATAGGCAAAATCAAAGATATGGCTGTACGCTGGGAGAACTCTTATCCACAAATTATCGGGATTAAATATGAAGCAAGAAAACATCAATTAATTGCTATAGATCAGATAGAATCTTGTACGTATCGAGAAATAAGACTAAAAGAAAACTTTGCTATAGAAAAAACGATTGTATTGCATGAAACGGATATTTATATTAGCAAGTGGCTGCTGGATAAGCAAATCATCGATTTAAAAGGATCAAAACTTGTTCGTGTTAATGATATTATTTTGTCATGGGTCATGCAGGGGAATACTGAATATATGACATTAGTTGCTGTTGATATTGGGATAAAAGGACTTTTACGTCGCCTTGGACTAGAATTTTTAGTCGCTGGTTGTAAAAATAATTTATTGGATTTGCAATATGTGAATCCTTTAGAAAATTGGAATTCCTATCTTCAGTTGAATCGTGAAAAACAACAAATCAGTCAGCTTCACCCTGCCGATATTGCGGACTTACTAGAGGAAATGGATTATAAAACGCGTGCAGGTTTTCTTGAGACTTTAAATGATCAACAAGCAGTTGATACATTGGGGGAAATGGATTTAGATGCACAGGTTGAAATCATTGAACAAATGGATCAACAGCGGGCATCTGATTTATTAGAAGAAATGCCGCCAGATGAAGCTGCCGATATTCTAGTAGAAATGACAGCGGAAAAATCAGAAGAACTACTCAATTTGATGGAAGTCGATGATGCGGAAGGCGTGCGTGAACTTATGCAGTACGAGGAAGGTACTGCTGGTGCATTGATGACAACTGAATTTATTGCATTTTCTGCTGAGCTTACAGTCGAAGAAGTTATCAACCGCCTTAGAGAATTGGCACCAGAAGCTGAAACAATCTATTATCTTTACGTGGTAGATAACGTTGGAACACTACAGGGCATATTGTCCTTGCGAGAATTGATTATTGCAGCGCCAAATAAAATACTGCGAGATTTAATGCATATGAAGCTGCAGACGGTACAGCCTGATGATGATCATGAAAGTATAGCACAGGTTATCAATAAGTATGGACTACTGGCTGTGCCAGTAATTGATGAGCAGGGGATTATTTTAGGTATTGTTACGGTAGATGATGTTCTTGATCTTTTGCTGCCGGAACAGGGGAAAATCGATATGCACTCTTGGTTTACCCTTCGCAAGTGGGGAGGTAGAAAATGAAAAATATGCGCATGCGTTTAAGTTTATTCTTTGCAGTAATGGGGCCAGGTGTTGTTACTGCTTTTGCGGATAATGATGCCGGTGGTATTGCTACCTATGCTTCGGCAGGGGCAACTTATGGTTATGATTTATTATTTACACTTTTGGTTAGCTCGATTTGTCTTGCTATGGCGCAAGAAATTTCAGCACGAACCGGTGCGATTACTGGGCGCGGTTTATCCGATTTGATTCGCGAATCCTTTGGTGTAAAATGGACTTTTTTTGCTATGATTGTATTAATGATTGCGAATGTGGGGACGACTGCATCAGAATTTTCGGGTATTGCCGCCAGTTTTGAAATGTTTGGGGTCAGTAAAATTATTGCAGTACCTCTTATGGCTTTTACGGTTTGGTGGGCTGTTCTTAAAGGAAATTATTCTCGAATTGAAAAAGTGTTTTTTGTATTGTGTGCCACTTTTTTAAGTTATATTATATCAGGAGTTATTATAAATCCTCCGTGGGAAGAAGTTCTTATAACTTCTTTTACACCTACATTTCATAGTGATGCAGCTTTTCTTATGATGGCTATTGGTATTATTGGTACAACAATCACACCGTGGGGACAATTTTATATACAGGCGGCAGTGGTTGATAAAGGTATAACTGTAAAAGATTATAAATATATTTTTTGGGATGTTATGCTGGGGGCATTTTTTACTTGGCTGATTGCATTTTTTGTAATTGTAACTACAGCAGCTACTTTAAATATCAACCATATTGAAATTGAATCGGTAAAAGATGCGGCAATGGCATTGGAACCTTTGGCTGGAAAATATGCAAGTATGTTGTTTTCTTTTGGTTTATTGGGAGCTTCCATGCTTGCAGCATTTATATTGCCATTGAGTAGTGCATATGCTGTTTGTGAAGCATTTGGTTTTGAAAGTGGTGTCAGTAAAAAACCAAAAGAAGCACCAGTCTTTTTTAGTGTATACACCGTGATTATTTTATTAGGCGCAGGAATCGCTTTGTGGCCCAATATATCCTTGACGGATGTAATGCTAGTATCTCAGGTTGTTAATGGAGTACTCTTACCACCTATTCTGATTTTTATGGTACTTATTGCGAATAACCAAACGATTATGGGACAGTATAAAAATTCTGGATGGTATAATATTGTTGCCTGGATCTTTACCGTCGTATTAATTGTTTTAACACTTATGTTGTTATTGTCTACAATCGCCCCTGAATTTATGAAAAATTTAATGGAAGCAAGTGGATTTTAAATAATCGTTTTAAATTGAAACACAATAAATTTAATAAAACTATACCAAATAAGAAAGCAGCCATGCGGAGATATTCATCCGATGGCTGCTTTCTTATTTGGTTACAATGTAGTACGATAGGTTTTATTCATTTTCGTTAAAGGCGAAAACACCCTCTTTAGGCTTAGCGGATATTTTCCGCTTATCGGAGTATTTTGTGTCTCTATAAATCATACGGAACGTGATGTCTTGATTATAATCACCGAAGCCTTTACCAAATATGGTAAGACCACCGGGATTTTTTGCATCTTCTGAAGCTAAAAGTTTAAAGCTGAAATGATCATTTGCATGCAGATCTAAATCACCGATTCCTATAGAGGAAACCTTGTAGCCATCAAAGAATGTTCCTTGATCGTTAATTGTAATAAGCAGCATAAGACCATATTGGTTTAATATAGAGCTCCACCAACTAGGCGTATAGATACCGCGACGATTTCCAAAATCACTAGGACAGGTCAATGTTCCTAATGTTTTATCATTAAATTGAAAAGTTATATCACTGGGCCAATATTCAGAAACACCAGGAGCTTCTGATGAAATTTCTAAAGAAAGTTGTATTTCTAATGGCTGATGAACATCTTTTAAATAATTTGGAATATTGTATTCTACAAAACCATTTTTAAACCAGAGAATAGAAGCATTGATTCGCTGTGGGTCGTCGAAATAAATTGGTTCATCAAATCTTCCAATCAGTTTTTTTGTAGTAGATAATCCACAAGTAGGATTGATTTTATATTTCACATATTGGCCAACCGGTATTTCAACCGTATACATTAAAGCGTCTTTTATGGACTTACCAATTTCGACAAGAAATCGATTTTCTAACAGATAACATATTTTACGAGAGTCTGTAATATTGTCCGCAGCATTCGTTACTTTTTTTAATCCAACTAATTCGGCTGCTTGCAATATTTTTATGTTTTGCGTAATTGCGGCACGGCTTACCTGTAGTAGATCGGATAAATCCGATAAGACAGCTCCTTGATGTAGATATAAATATTGTAATATTTTTACACGTACTTCCGAACTTATAACTTTTCCGAAAGCTGCAATATCTTTTGATGTTGAAAAATTCCTCATATATTTTACCTCTTTGAACTTGTTTATTATTGAAATAATTATAGCATAAACTATAATAAGTTGCATTTCCTTAAAAAGTGCCTAATTAAGTAAAACATAAAATAGATATATTTTAAACATAATTAAGTAAAAATGTTGACTTTCTGAAAATTTTGATATATTATAATTTTAATAGATATAAGTGGATCTACTTTATATTGAATTTTCTAATAGCTTATAATATTTAGGAGGGCTTTTATGAAACATGTAACGTATCATTATGATAAATACTTCGAATTGGGAGAAATAGATCCGAATGTGTATAGTTCCTTTATAGAACATTTAGGGCGTTCTGTTTATACAGGAATATATCAACCTGGACATTTTGCGGCGGATGAAGCTGGGTTTCGCAACGATGTTATGGATCTGGTGAAGGAATTAAATATTAGTTTGGTTCGTTATCCCGGGGGGAATTTTGTATCAAATTATGATTGGAAAGATGGTATTGGACCAAAAGAAAAAAGACCGCAGCGGATGGAATTTGCCTGGTCAAGCATCGAAACAAATCAGTTTGGAATTGATGATTTTTATAGGTGGGCGATAAAAACTGGCGTGGAACCAATGATTGCTGTCAACCTTGGAACCGGAACAGCAAAATCGGCAGGGGAACTTGTGGAATATTGCAATCATGAAAAAGGGACCTATTGGAGTGATTTACGAAGGAAAAATGGAAGTCAAAGTCCATATAAAATTAAATATTGGTGCTTGGGAAATGAAATGGAATGTTCTTGGCAGGCAGGACATTTGAGTGCGGAAGACTATGCAAAAAAAGCTTGTGAAGCAGCTAAATTAATGAAATGGGTTGATCCAGAAATTAAACTCATTGCTTGTGGCAGCAGTTATGAAATGATGCCACAATATCTTGAATGGGATAGGGTTGTATTAAAAGCTTTGTATCCATATGTAGATTATGTTTCTACGCATAATTACAATATGAACGCAGGACAAGGAACTTCAAATTTTCTTGCGTCTTATAAACAGTTGGACGAACATATTAAAAATACGGAAAAGGCAATTGACTATGTTGAAGCTAAAGAAAAAGAAAAAGGCAAAATTAAGATCTGCTTAGATGAATGGAATGTATGGAATTTTCAAGATATAAAAGTTGATAATATCGAAGATCTTTTAGGGAAAACCTCGTTTGAAATAACCTCAGCCAAGAAATGGGAGATAGCGCCGGGAATTCTTGAGGAAAAGTATGATTTACTGGATGCTTTGACCGTAGGGGGTCTGGCAATCACTATATTAAAGCATTGCGATCGAGTGAAAATCGCCTGTTTGGCACAGCTTGTCAATGTTATAGCTCCTATCACCACCCAAAAAGACGGAGGTGTTTTGAAACAAACAACATATTATCCATTTCAAATGATCAGTAAATATGGAAGAGGAACGGTTCTTCAGCCTGTTATAGAAGGTGACACGTACTTGTGTGACTTTGGTGAATTACCTCTTGTAGAAGCAGCTGCTGTATATAATAAAGAGACAAATCAGATTCGAATATTTGCGCTAAATTGCAGTCAAGCAGAGGATACGGTTTTTAGCCTTACAGTTACTGGCTTTGGACAATGCAAACTTATAAAACATTTCGTTCTTAAGGGAGACGATCTAAAAATAAGAAATACTTTTGAAAAACCCGATAATGTAATAATTGAAGAAATGCATATTTCGGATACCAAAGAAACAGTGCAATTGCCTAAAATGTCTTGGAATGTATTAATTTTGGAGGCTGAATAGATGGAAAGCAATAAACCAGTCACATCTTTCAAACAAAATTTAAGATTTATTGATAAACTGGGGTATGGATGCGGTGATTTAGCCATAAATTTTGCTTGGGCATCACTAGGAATGTTTGTGGTGTTTTTCTATACGGATGTTATTGGAATGTCGGCGGCAATCATTGGAACGATCATGTTATTTTCACGTTTTTTAGATGGTATATTAGATGTTTTAATGGGAATAATTGTTGATAAAACAAATAGTAAATATGGTAAAGCACGACCTTGGATTTTATGGGGATCTGTACCATTTGCAATTACAACGGTATTGATTTTTATGGTTCCAGATTTGAGCTTGATGGGGAAAATAATTTATATCGTGGTTACCTATAATTTACTGATGATGGCTTTCACCGCCGTATGTATTCCGTATGGTACCTTGAATTCGTTAGTAACGCAGGATCAACATCAGCGGGAAGTGCTTAATTTATTCCGCATGTTTCTCGCTAATATTGGGGTTCTGATTGTCAGCAACTTTACAATGCCTATGGTAAGTTATTTTGGTGGCAAGCAAGCGGGTTGGATTTTAACGTATGCTATATTGGCATTTATTGCGGTATTACTCTTTGTATTTGTTTTTAAAACGCAAAAAGAAAGGGTACAGCCGATTGTTAAAGAAAAAATTTCATTAAAAATCGGACTAGGTGCATTGTGCAAGAATAAGTATTGGTTCATTGCGACATTTTTCTTTATTGTGTATAGTATTGGTTATGCAATAAATCAAGCTAGTACGATTTATTATGCAAAGTATATTTTGGGGAACTCATCTTTAGTCGGAGTTATGACGATTGCATTTGTAATTCCTATTATTATAGGGTTCTTGTTTACAGCTCCAATTTATAAAAAATATGGCAAGAGAAATGCAATGATTGCAGGTAGCCTAATTGGGATTTTGGGGTGCCTAATCACAATTTTTGATCCGGCAAATCTGACGGTGGTTATGCTTTCACAAATCATGAAAGGAATTGGGCAAATTCCAATATTAGGTGGGGTTTGGGCGTTATTTCCTGATACAATAGAGTATGGGGAATGGAAAACTGGAATAAGAAATGAAGGATTATTGTATAGTGGTGGAAGTCTTGGACAGAAAATGGGGATTGGTCTTGGCACAGCATTGACCGGATGGATTCTGGATTATGGTGGTTATAATGGAATTCAAGCACTGCAGAGCGATTCGGCTATGACATCTATCGTTTGGTTGTTTATTTATATTCCAATCATCATATCGGTAGTACAAATTATTGTGCTATACATTTATGATATAGACAAACATTATAAGCAAATTGTAAGTGATTTATTAAAACGCAAGAACCTGGCTTTAGATACTATTCACCAAAATAGTATTTAAAATAACTCCTACAAAAAATAAACTCGTCCGCAAATAAATGTGGGCGAGTTTATTTTTGTAGACGTAGCATCATCGGCCTAATGTATATAGATATATTTCCCGGAAATGAATCTTGATGCATCTATATAAGGCAAAAAAAGATAAATGTGTTTAGTTTTTATTAGGGACTGAACCGATATATAGTATTGATCTTATTGGTTTAAGCGTTAATATACCAATTTATACCTAATAAAATGGTGATTACGGTGATCATAATGGATGTCCATATGGATTTGATCATCTCTGTCTTGCCAAGTTCATTCATTTCAATGGCCGCTTGATCAGAATCATTTGCAATTTTATCTAAAGCAGACAGAACGTTTTTAAATAAAGGTACGGTTTCTTTTTGATACAAATCATAGGATTCTTGTTTTTTATTTTGTGTTGCTAGGTCTATTATATGATTATCAGCAGTGCGGAGTTGCTGTAAAGAGTCTATTAAGGCATTCATTTCGTTAATTTGTGTTGTTGTCAATGACATCTGCTCATAGGCTGAAAAATTTTCATCCAATTCTTTTCTTTTAGTAATGAGATCATTTTTTAGTCTTTGACTTTCGCTGTCATCGGTCGTGATCATCAAACTATATACGTCTTCTACCGTTTCATGTAATAATATCTTGCTCTTATAAGCTGATTGCATTTGCTTCATATTTATTGTGAAAAGTTGATCCATTCTAGCACTACCCTGTTTTACAGCAATATTTCCTGTTATCGATACACCGATAATAGAAAATATAAAAACAGTAATTAAAAGTTTCAACTTTTGTTTAGCTTGTAATTTGTTAAATCCTTTCATTAACAAGGTCCTCCTTAAATTTAGTATGTCCGATTTTTTGTTCAAATTAAGAAACGCACAGAAAAAATCTGTGCGCTTTAAAAAGGGCTGAGAATTTGATATTTAGGAGCTGCGAACTTGAGATTAAACAGTGGAGGAATAATCTCAAGAAATAGAATAACTCATTTTTATGAAAATTGTGTGATAAAATCAAGAAGACATTCTGAAAATAAGCAGGTCTCTGTTATAAATTTAAAACAAAGTGTGTAGCACTTAGAAATTGTTATTGTGAGTTATAAAATTTGTCGTAGTGTAAAATAACTTTTCAAATGTCTTCAAGTTTGCTAATATAAGGAAGTGCCTAAATACCAGCAAAAGCAATTGGCTTTTTTATTGATATATTAAAATGGTACAATATAAAATTGCATATGAGGTGTCCCTGAATGAATGATTATCAGTCTTTAGCCACTGTATCTTTTTATGATTTATTTAGTATATTCTTCTCTAATATTGAAAACTTTCGAATGATTTTTCTTGGTATTGTAATTGAAGCATTGCCTTTTATTCTCATAGGCGTATTTGTTTCGGCAGTAATTAACAATTTTGTCTCAGAAGACTTTATTAGACGTCTCTTACCAAAAAATAAATTAGCTGGCATTATAGCTGCTTGTTTCGTAGGTGTATTTTTTCCTATCTGTGAATGTGGTATCGTACCGATTACGGGAAGGCTAATAAAAAAAGGGCTCCCTGTACCAACAGCCATCGCTTTGATGCTGGCTGCTCCGGTTATAAATCCAGTAGTAGCCTTTTCAACAGCATCAGCATTTAATGGAAGCTGGATTATAGCGGGTATGCGATTATCTTTGGCATTTGTCATTACGATTCTCATTAGTCTTGTTATTGGAAGACTGTTTTCTAATAAGCATATCGCGATGACAAAGCAGTCGGATACAGCAGATCTCATAGCGGAGACGGATAACGAGGAGGATATTACCATAGCGAGAAAACTATCCAATACGCTTGTTGATAGTTGCAATGAATTTTTTGATATGGGGAAATATTTATTGACGGGTGCTTTATTAAGCACATTTGTTCAAACTTTTGTACCATATAATAGTATTTCTTCAATAGGGCAAGATCCACTTTCCTCTGTTATTGCTATGATGGCCTTTGCTTTTGGACTTTCTGTTTGTTCAACTTCGGATGCATTTATTGCCTCTTCTTTCGCTAGTACATTTACATTTGGTTCAATCCTTTCTTTTATGGTGCTGGGACCTATGCTTGATATGAAAAACATGATTATGTTCTTTAAAGTCTTTTCACCCCGATTGATCGTGACGCTTGTGGTATTGGCAGTATTCTTTTGTGGCGTGACGGGAATCGTCATGAATTATCTTCTATTGGGAGGTATGGTTTTATGAAGATTCATTTCAATAAGGATGCTTTTACAAGGAGTTTTATTTTAGCCGGATTTGTTTATTTTATATATACAATGATGGAATCACATCAATTGGCAATGTACGTTCATCCTAGATTTTTTCCATTGATACAAGCCTCCATTGTGTTATTGTGCATTCTTCTGGTAGTTCAATTTTTGCAGATTTTTTCGTGCCATACACATCATGCGGCCTGTGGATGCTCACACCATAATCACACATGGATGTTTGTTCCATTTTTAATCGCTCTATTTTTGGCATTTGCATTTTCGACAACAAGTCTTGATGCAAAAATTGTAGATAATAAAGGTCTTAACACTCGGTTGAATCTTAATAATATTCCCATGCTATCACCCCAAAGCAAACAAGATGGTTCATCAATCGATTCATTGAATTATATTGAATTGAATGAAACAAATTTCATAAATGTGATTACAAGAATGAATAATAAACGAGAAGACTATATAGGGAAGCAAGTTAAAATAACGGGATTTGTTTATCGCGAACCAACCATGAAACCTTCACAACTCGCTATCGTTCGCTATGCACTTGTTTGCTGCTCCGCCGATGCGGCGCCTTTTGGTTTGTTATCTGAAAACATTGATCTGTATAAGTTTAAAGCAAATACATGGTTGACTATAACGGGAACAATTGCGGCAGAAAAGTATAAAGGAACCGAAATACCTGTTATAAAAGTAACTTCGGTAGAGACCGTTGATACACCACCGCAAAACCAGTATGTTTATCCTTAAAGCTAAAGCTGTTTAAATATGTGTAGCTTTGTTTTACATAGTACGTTAAAACTATACGAATATGGAGGATATTAATTGTTGTTATATGAAGCTGGAATAATTGCCTGGGTTGTTATGTTATTTGGTGCAATACTAAATGGTGGATTGCGAGAAAAAATAATTCAACCAAGGATTGGAGAATTTGCCCTGCCACTAAGTGCTTTAAGTGGAGCCGTTATTTTTACGGGAATTACGTATGTAATGTTTAAATGGAGCGGCATTATATGTACAACACAAGAAACATTCATTTTGGGGAGCATATGGCTTATTCTTACAATTTTATTTGAAATTGTTTTTGGACGGTATTTTTTAAAGGAATCTTGGGGAAAACTTCTTAAAGCTTACGATGTTAGAACCGGTAATTTATGGAGTATATTGCTTTTATATTTGTTTGTTTTACCTTTTTTTGTCTCGAAAATATTACTATAATAAATGTTGGGGTAAGCACTGATTTTTGCTTACCCCAACATTTATTATAAAATCAAAATAGTTTGTTTCTGTTATAGGTATTGATTCATTTTAATGATAACAGTATGGTTATCAAGATGGTGTTTCGGCAATGGTGATGCTGTTTCTGTTTTTTTTGCTGATGTACAAAGCTTTATCGGCTGCGAGTAGTAAGTTCTTTATGGTAGCAGCATTTTCAGGATAGCTTGCAATTCCGATACTAGTTGTACAGGGAGCGAGTGCTTCTTGGCACAGTGCCCGAATTTCTTCGGCAGTAGCTTGCGCCTCTTTTAGAGAAACATTCTGTAGAACAATTGCAAATTCATCACCACCAAAACGAAAGACGGATTTAATTCCCGCTATAGCTTGGCATAGTTCAGTGAAGTTTTGCAAGGTGGCATCCCCGCTGGCATGCCCTTGGTTGTCATTTAATTCTTTGAAAAAATCGAGGTCTAAAAGCATAACAATAACTTGGCCTACGGTATGGGCCTGGATTTTTTGATCTAGATCCTTAGCTAATCGGTCAAAAGCACGGCGATTATAGGCTTTAGTTAAACTATCTAGTTCTGATTTTTCTTTTAGTGAAATATGCAGCTTTTGTAGTATCGATATTGTTGAATTGTAAGCATGAATCATTTCATGAAATTCAACAGCGTAGTCCTCTGTATTGATCCCTTTGTATTTTCCTTGCCGGATTGATGCAAACGCTGAAATTAAACGATCAATAGGGTTCGTGACCCGCCGAATTGTATAGATTGCAATCGCAATTAATATAATTGTGATAATAACAGCGGATAGCATATTTTGATAAAATAATAATTTACGAAAGCCAGTTAATTCAGAAGTAGGAAGATTGACAGTAACTAGCCAGTCTAATTGGGGTACCTTACTATACCCTACATAATTTTCTTGCCCAAAGGGGTTTGTATGAATCAATGCGCCGTTTTGATCTGAAACTATTGCGGGTAATGGTGATTTTTGGCCAATTCGTTCGGCTAAATGATGATAAAGAATCGTGCCCTGTTTGTCGATGACAGCTATATAACCATCACGGCCAAAGACCGTATTGTCAAAAACCAATGGAAAACTATTTTCATGGATACGAATTGAACCGACTAGTACACCTGTAATGATACCATCTTCTAAAATAGGTGTTGCGATTGTGATGATTTGATAGCCAGCTGTATTGATATAGACGTCGGTAATGGAGGTTTCGCCTTGTAGGGCGGCTTGAAAAAACTCTCGTTTTGCTAGATTGACAGTTGGAAGATCGGATATACCACTAATTCGTATAAAATCCCCCTGTAAATCTAAAACTGCTAGGACGGTTATATTAGGTGCTATCTCATTTACAAGATCTAACTCTTTTTGATTTTGCCAAATAGCAGGGGTAGATGCCACTTTTTTCAAGGTGTCTTCAATGTTTTTCAAGGTGGAAGAAAGTTGTGCGGCAAAATTTTTCGCGGATTGTTCATTGATGGATAATATTAAGTTGTCAAGATTCGACATAGCAAATTTATCGAAGAGCATAAATTGCAGCAACGTACTGCTGAGCATTAATATGATAAGTAAGAGTGCAAATTTATGAAAGATGCGCAAGTAAATCACCACCTTTTTAAATTATATATTCTCTTCATTGTAAGAACATCCCTTTTTTTAACAAAAATATGAGGTTACAGGCTTTATGTCGTATGGCTAAATGCCACAATTGTTAATGGAATAAAAATCAATTTGCAAGACTTGAGCTCTATATGAAAGCAGGGATCAGGTTCTTTTTATGTCATCCCGCAAAAACAATTCTCCATGAATCTGAAAGACTTTTCATGCAAATACAGATATTTTTTGCTAAACTTCAATACAGATCTATTCGTAATCTGAAAAGAGATACGCAGAAGGGAGCAGTCTGCTTGCTAAAGAATAAATTAATCCAAATTTTGCAAAGAGTTTTTTCTTCTTTGAAACATAAGGAATTCCGTTATTTTTGGTTTGGGCAATGCATTTCGTTGATTGGTACTTGGATGCAGCGGACCGCACAGGTCTGGCTTGTCTATACGATGACGAATTCACCTTTTATGGTAGGTATGGTTGGGTTTTGTCAATTTACGCCAATCCTCCTTTTTACTTTATTTGCGGGGGCGCTAGTTGATCGTTTTTCAAAACGGAATATTTTGTTGATGACGCAATCTGCTTTGATGATTCAAGCGATTGTTTTAACTCTTTTAGCTTATTTTGATATGCTCCAATATTGGCATATTCTGCTGCTTAGCATTCTTTTAGGATTGACACAAACGTTTGATATGCCAGCACGCCAGTCTTTTTTTATTGAACTTGTTGGCAGGGGCGATATTATGAATGCCGTGTCACTCAACTCGACAATTGTGAATTTGGCAAAGATTATTGGACCTGCATTATCGGGAATTGTGATGGTGAACTTTGGAACCATATATTGTTTTTCGATCAATGCTATTAGTTTTTTTGCGGTATTATTAAGTTTGCTTTATATTAAGGCGTCTCCGAAAAAGTTTATAAGGGAACAACAAAAGGTTATGCAAGAAGTTAAAGATGGTTTATGTTATATTAAGCAGAGTAAAGCATTAATGATCAATATAATGTTTATGGCAATTATTTGTACCTTTGCAATGAATAATGATGTTATTATCCCTGTTTTTGCTAAAAGTGTCCTAGGCTTAGGAGCAGCTGCTTATACTGCTTTGATGAGCGCAGCTGGAATTGGTGCATTTATTGGTGCCATTTTTATGGCTTTTCGTGCGGAAAAAGGTGTAGAAAAAAGATTTTTCCTTTTTTGTTTAAGCGCAACTGCATTATTGCAAGTCCTTATGTTTTTTGTTGCGAATTATAATGCAGCCTTTCTTTGTATTGCCTGCATTGGTTTTTTGAATTTAGCTTTTATGAATATGGGGAATTCGATTTTTCAATTAAATGCTGACGGTGAACATCGTGGCAGGGTCATGAGTGTATATTCTTTTCTCAATCAAGGATCTACGCCAGTGGGAAATTTTTATGCAGGAACTGCAATGGAATATCTGGGCGGACTCTGGGGCTTTCCTTTATGCGGCATAGCAGCAGTTGGATTGTTAGGTATTATATTTATTTATGAACGCCAGGAACTTTTTCGTTGGATTCATGATAAGAAGCAAGCGGATGAAAAAATTTCTCCTTAAAGAATCCGTGAGTACTGGTTTTGTGGATTTTTTAAATTGCAGATAAGAAAGACCTCTGATCCTTTTGGGATGAGAGGTCTTTCTTTAAGTGATATACTATTATCCTAGAAAGAAGATACACTTAGAATGTCATGATTTATTATATTGAAACAAAACTAACATAGGTGTGAAGCGAACCCAAATACTTGTGTGACTTTTACACTTTAAATTTGCGTACAATCGTTTGCAAGTTTTCCGCCATTTTTGCTAAATGTGTGCTTGCACTGGCGATTTCTTCCATTGAAGCAGATTGCTCTTCTGTTGCCGCTGAAATTGTCTGTGTTTCACTAGCCGCTTTACGGGATTCTTTATCTATATTGTTTGATGATTCAACAACACGCTTTGTTCCAGCATCCAATTGAGTCGTTGAAGCTGTAATTTCTTCGATGCCGGTTCCTATTTCTGTAATCATAGTAAAGATATTGTTAAATTTCTCGCCGGCACTATTAGCAAAATCTTCTCCAGATTGAACCTCTTTTTTATTTTCATTCATATATGAAACGGCTTTTTCTGTGTTTATTTGAACATTTTTTATTAAATCTACAATTTCTTTTGTAGATTGAGCAGATTGTTCCGCTAATTTTCTTACTTCTTCGGCAACAACAGAAAAACCTCGTCCAGCATCACCAGCTCGTGCTGCTTCTATAGCGGCATTTAAAGCTAAAAGATTTGTTTGATCGGCAATAGAGGAAATTATACCTACAATTTTATCGATTTCTTTAGAATATCGGCTTAAAGCATTAATGACTTCAGCAGCATTTTCAGTTTTTTCACCAATACGTGCCATTTGTTCTATCGTTGTTTTAATAGCCTTTGTTCCTTCAAGTGCTGTATCAGAAGTTCTTTTACCAGAGTCATTGACTGTCTGTATATTTTTAGTTACCGTATTAATCCCCTGAATCATTTCACTAACAACCGAAGCTGTATGTTCAATAAGTTTGAGTTGTTTCGTACTACTATCAGCTACATGTGTTGTTGATTCTGCTACTTGGGTAGCCGCTTGAGCGGATTGTTCTGCACTTGCTGTGAGTTGTTGTGAAGAAGAAGCCATTTGTTCAGCCGCAGTTAAAATTTGTTGAATTAATTTTCTTATACTACGAGTCATTTTATCTACTGACTGAGATAATATACCAAATTCGCTTTTATCTTGCATGCTTTTTTCTGAAATGTTATTTGAAAAATTTCCATCAGCAAGATGTGTTAAGAAATTTACAGTCATTTTTAATCTGTTTCCTATTTGCTTAACCGTTAATATACCTATACTTAAACCTAATAAGATAGAAATTAAGGTAATTATAATAGATGTCCATACTGATTTTACTATTTCGGTCTTACCAAATTCATTCATTTCAGCAGCGCCTTGATCTGAATCATTTGCAATTTTATCTCCAGCAACTAAAATATTTTTCAATAGTGGTGCTGCTTCTTTTTTAGATAAAGCATAGGCTTCTTGATTTTTATTTTGTGTTGCTAGGTCGATTATCCGATTGTTAACAGCACGGTATTTTTGTACAGAATCTTTTAGGTCATTTATATCGCTAATTTGCGCAGATGTCAATGGCAGCTGTTCATAGGCTGCAATATTTTCATCTAATTCTTTTCTTATTCCAGCGAGATCTGTTTTGAGTCTTTGGGTTTCGCTAGCTTCAGTTGAAATTATTAAAGCATATATGGTTTCTACAGTTTGATGTAACAATACTTTATCTTTATAAGCCAATTGAATTTGTTTCACATTCGTTGTGTAAAGTTGATCCATTCGAGAGCTGCTTTGCTTTAATTCTAGATTGTTCGCTACAGAGACACCAATAATGGCAAAAACAAATATAGCAATCAAAAGTGTCAATTTTTGCTTAACTTGTAAATTATTAAACCAGTCCATATGAATAAGTACCTCCTCAAATTTCAAAGTATTATATATTTATAACATATAATACTAATACGTATTTTAATTATATGTTTCATTTTTGAACAAGAAGATAAAGATCTCAATAATAAAAGCCATGCTTCTCTGAAGAAACATGGCTTATTGGCTCTAGTTGTAATATTCATTACGCGTAGGCTCGTTCAAATCCAATAATGTCATACTTCCACATAAATCACCAAATATACTTAATACGAAATAAAAGCCTGATTTTCATTTGTAACAGACATAATATTTATGATATATGTTAGGGTGAGGTAGTATCTGTGTCATGTATTGAAAAGTAATTGGAAATAATTAAAAGGTTGAACTGTAAATGAAACTTAAATATAGGACTATTATATCATATTTTTTGAGTTGTGTAATAGATTGTACAATATTATGTTATAAAGTTTTTTGTAGAACATTTATATTTATTATAGATAGGCCAGCCCTTTGATAAAATGAATTTTTATAGGCAAAAAGGTATTTCTTGTGCTGTAAATTTTTAAAGACCAAATGAAGTCGATTTTGTCGGCTTTCACTCAATAAAGAGGGGTTTGCAAATTTATGGGGAAAATATATTTAGGCTTAGTTTGTTTAATTTTATGATATATGGTTGGATTGATAGAAATTTGCTGTTCGGAAAAAGGAAGCATTTCCAGCCCCCTATATATATTAGAGGAGGTACATATGTTAGAAAAAATCATTTCATTTTGTCAAGGATTAGCAGCAAAATTTATTGAAAGCAGTAAACGATTCCCCGTGACAATCTTGCTATCAACGGCTATTGCCTTTATTCTCGGTGTGGAACAGCATATGCTCAGCACATTAACAGAAGAAAACAGGAATTTACTGCAACATCTTTGCATGATTTTAGGATTAGCGATTCCTGTATCGTTAAGTATCAAAGCCTTTTTTGAAAGAAGACCATCCTTAACCAACCGTGAAAAATGTACGATCTATGGGATCGCAATAGGTGGATTATGGCTTTACTACGCATTTTTGCCAGCAGATCTGCCAATCACAGCATGGATTCGATATACAGCGGTTACGATTTCGTTTTATTGTATGTTTCTTCTCATACCTTATTTCTACAAAAAAAACAACTACGAGCTCTATATTATTCATTTAGTAACAAGATTTTTTGTTACCTATTTATATTCTGTAATCTTGTATGCAGGGCTTGCAGCTATACTCGAGATGATACACGTACTCTTTTTAATTACAGTTTCCTTTGAGGCTTATTTTGATATTGGGCTGATTATAACTGGAATTTTTGCTCCTGTGTTTTTCTTGGGGGATATACCAAAACAGGATAAGGAACTTTCCCTTTCTTCCTATCCTAAAGTTCTCAAAGTATTATTACTTTACATCATAATGCCCTTAATTGTGGCATATTCCACTACATTGTATATTTATTTTGCTAAAATACTGATTCAGATGGAATGGCCAGCAGGAATCGTCACAAATCTTGTGATATGGTATTCCTTACTTGGTGTTACCGTTATGTTTGCTATTTTCCCACTGCGTCATACGAGCTCTTGGGCAAATAAATTTATTAAAGTATTCCCCATCGGAGTATTGCCTTTATTGGCAATGATGTTTTTGTCGTTAGGCATGCGAATCAATGCCTATGGAATTACGGAAAATCGCTACTTTGTTTTTCTTACGGGTCTTTGGCTGGTAAGTAGTATGATATATTACATTACACATAAAACTCCTAGAAATATTGTCTTACCCATTTCACTAGCGATTTTATCAATGCTATCGATTATGGGACCGTGGAGTTGTTTTTCACTTTCTACAACGAGTCAAAGTATGAGACTAGAAAAAATTATTAGTAAATATGATGTGCTAGAAACCGGTAAAATCAGTAAAATAAATCCAGACATTACTGCAGACGATAAAAAGGAAATTACGAATATTCTTTATTATTTTAACAGCTACCATAAGCTGGATGACGTGGAAATTCTTCCGCAAAACTTTAAAATAGACGAACTTAAAACAGTATTTGGATTTTCGCCAGCCGATAATAATGATCTTAATGGAAACTCAGCGAAATATTTTAATCATGTTATGAAAGAACAAGAAAAAGTCGCAAGCATCAATGGTTTTGACTATTTATTTCAGCTATCCACAATAAATAGTCAAATAGAAAAAACGGAAATACCTATCTCTGTTGTGTGCACAGGGAAAGACGGTGAAGTTAAGATCCTAGAAAACGGCCAAGTTATTTACGCCAAAAAGATCAATGATATTGCGCAGAAAATACATACTGCGAATCAAACCAATTCTGCAGGAAAAACAGAAGATATGATGGTTGCAGATGAAAATGCAAATGTAAAAGTTATTTATTTTGTCAAAAGCATTTCTGGAACGGATGATAAAGGAGTAATTCGTACGCAATTAATGGATTGTTCATTGTTAGTTAAAATGAAGAATCGCTGAAACATGGATCGTCTTTTTCGCTGGTTTTAATAAAATTAGGAGAGGTGCGGATTTAAAATGTCACTTTTAGAAACTTGTCAAAAATCTCTTTTGAAAAACAATTTTA
>Ga0302210_10000396_pt1 | contig 20347 bp, 16 predicted proteins | sample II_Fen_E3_2_FD_198793 | JGI IMG/M metagenome (GOLD analysis project Ga0302210, IMG submission 198793) | Peat permafrost microbial communities from Stordalen Mire near Abisko, Sweden - II_Fen_E3_2 | ecosystem: Environmental > Terrestrial > Soil > Wetlands > Permafrost | place: Sweden: Abisko... | reverse complement strand
TCTGAAATGTAACTTGTTTTCAATACAGATGTCCCATAGATATCCCAACCTTATGATGATATGGGATATCTATGGGATATCTATGGGACATCTATGGGTCATCTAAGGGACATCTGCGTTATGATGGGGATAGAGTATAGTCCTGAAACAGGCTTTTGGCTAAGCAACTAATAGTCCGGCTCCTGATGATTCTTGTATTTCGGACGGGAGTCTTTGTGTTGGGTTCTGAGGTGCCCATTGTGGATTGTCTTCGCTTTTGTTTCTACTGGCTCTTGTGGTTGCGCCATTCCGATCGTGATGACAAACTCAGGAAGATTTTAGGACCAATGCAGAAATCGGGTGGGCTTTGAGTCAAACTAAAAAACAGTGGATCAAGGTGTATGAAAAATAAATTCCGTACTCGGTTGATCAACTGTTTTGGTGTCTGGGCAGAGGGGGGTAAATCGTTGGCTTGATCCGCTGGTAGCGGCAAGACGTGGCACGATTTCATTCAGGGAATATCGGGGAAAGATTCATTAACGCTGACATGTCTTCGACGATGTCAGGTTTTTCTCCTAAAGCTGTTATGAATGGCTGGATACTTTAATTTTCAGAAACATGGAACGCGGAACATTGAACACGGAACGCGGAATGCGAAACACGAACCTTTCAAACCCTTCAAACTTCAAACTCTTCTCAAATCACCGTCATTTCACCGCACATGCTATAGCTAAGCCGATGCTTGACATCGTCCATCGAGGTATATTCCCCCAGCAGGTACATGAGTTTGGTAACGATGGCTTCGGTAGTGCCGTCAAAACCACTCATAACACCGGCATTAACCAGGTTGATGCTGGTTTCATACCTTCCCATTTCAACAGAGCCTGTACTGCATTGCGTTTTGTTGACAATCAGGATACCACGGTCGGTGGCTTCCTTCAGGGCATTGTAGAACCACAGGCGACGGGGGGCATTGCCTGCGCCAAAGCTTTCGAGGACTATGGCTTTCAGGTCGGGGATGTGGAGGATTGCATTCACAGTCTGCTCGGTAATGCCCGGAAAGAGTTTGAGGATGGCGATGTTCTGGTCTATCTTGGTACGTACCCGGAGGTTGGTGCCGGCCGATGGATAATGAATATAGGAGCGGAAATACTTGATATGAACCCCTGCCTTGGCCAAGGGGGGATAGTTGTACGAATTGAAGGCGCTGAAATGCTCGGCATTTTTCTTGGTAGTCCTGTTACCCCGGAAAAGGGTATCTTCAAAAAAGATGCAGACTTCAGGAACAATGGCTTTACCGTTCTCTTTGGCAGTAGCAATTTCAATGGCTGTCAGGAGGTTCTCTTTAGCATCCGAACGCATCATGCCAATGGGCAGTTGGGCTCCTGTGAAAATGACAGGCTTGGCAAGATTCTCGAGCATGAAACTCATTGCCGAGGCTGAATAAGCCATCGTGTCGGTGCCGTGCAATACTACAAAGCCGTCGAAGTCGTTGTAATTTTCCTGGATGAGTAAGGCGAGCCTTTCCCACACGGGAGGGTGTATATCCGATGAGTCGATCAGGGGGAGGAATGGGATACTTTTCACACGGATGCCGGTTTGTTTGAGCTCCGGCAAATACTCCTGGAGCCTGTCGAAGTCGATGGGGCGTAATGCGCCGGTTGTCGGGTCTTCGGACATACTAATGGTACCACCGGTAAAAAGCAATAAAACAGCACTTTCTTTTTCCACGGCAATTAAGTAAAGAATTTAATGCAAAGATAGCGTAAAAAATGGCGCATTTCATAGCAAAAAGATAATTTGAATTCAAAAAATGGGTTTTTTCTCCTGAAATCAGTTAACTATTGAAAATTTATCACTATTTTTGTAACCTACACTTGAAATACGTAAGTGTTTGATTTTAGCAAGTATAAGTAGCTCACTATGAATAGAATTTTTCTGATTGGGTATATGGGGTCCGGAAAAACCACTGTGGGTAAGTTGCTGGCCGCCCGGTTGGGGTATACTTTTATTGATTTGGATGCCCATATAGAAGAAAAACAATTCAAATCGGTATCTCAGATATTTGCGGAACAAGGCGAAGCAAAATTCAGGTGGCTGGAGCAACAGAGTTTGCACGAAGTTGCTGAATTTGATCAGGTGGTGATTTCGACCGGAGGTGGTTCTCCCTGTTACTATGATAACATGGTTTACATGAATGGGCAGGGGGTGACTGTTTATTTAAAATTATCACCGGCCGAATTAGCCGACCGCCTGGAGAACTCGCATGCCAACAAACGACCTTTGCTGGCAGGACGGACAGGAGAAAGCCTAAAACAATTTATTTCGGAAGCATTGGCAACGCGTGAACCTTTTTATTCACAGGCAGCCTTTACGGTATCGGGCGAAATTGAAGCGACGGTATCGCAGATTTGTGTCCTGACGGGATTTCAGAAAATTGAACGGAATAACCGATTCGAATAACCGATCCGTCAGACCCGGTTGATCGAACAGAAGGATAGTAACATAAAAAATATTTTCAACAAAATAGTTTAATAACTAAATACAAGTCCATTTAAATTTATAATATGAGTAAACGAATTTATAGTGTAATAACCGGAACCGGAAATTATATTCCAACGAAACAAGTTAAAAATGAAGACTTTCTTTTAAATGAGTTTTATGAAGCAAATGGGGAAAAGATCACGAAGCCTAACCAGGAGATTACGGCTAAGTTTCATGAGATAACCACCATCGCCGAAAGACGCTATATTACAGATGATTTGAAAACCTCCGACATGGGGTTCTTTGCTGCCGAAGAAGCTTTGAAATCTGCAGGAATCGACAAAGAAGAATTAGACTATATCATTGTTGCCAATAATTTTGGAGATACGCGATTTGATAACCGGGCAGCAGATCATGTGCCCAGTCTGGCGTCGAAGGTAAAACACAAACTGGAGATTAAAAATCCTGATACGGTGGCTTACGATGTAACGTTTGGTTGTCCAGGGTGGTTGCAGGGAGTAATCCAGGCAGATTATTTTATTAAGTCGGGAGATGCCAAAAAGATTCTGGTCATTGGTGCCGAGGTGTTGTCGAGGATCAGTGATCCTCACGACCGTGACTGCATGCTATATGCCGATGGGGCAGGAGCTGTGGTGATTGAAGCCAAAGAGAGCGACACACCGATTGGAATCCTGGCACATAAAACACGTTCGGATACCTATTCGCACGCCGGATTGCTGCACATGGGTCAATCGTATAACCCTGAATTTGAAAACAAATCGGACCTGTTCCTGAAAATGAACGGCAGGAGACTGTATCAGTATGCACTCGATACGGTTCCGCAATCAATTAAAGCTTGTCTGGACAAGGCCAACCTGTCGATATCCGATGTCAGCAAAGTGTTGATTCACCAGGCTAACGGGAAAATGGATGATGCCATCCTGAAGAGACTTTACGCGCTGTATAATATCACGGATGTGCCTCAAAACGTCATGCCAATGACTATCGCTACGTTAGGAAATACCTCTGTAGCTACCTTGCCAACCCTGTACGACCTGATTCTTAAGAATAAGCTCGAAAACCATAGCATTAACAAAGGTGATATCATTATTTTCGCATCTGTTGGTGCGGGAATGAATATCAATGCAGTAATTTATAAAATGGAGTAGGGGGTTCTATAAGATCCCTGCTGCCGGGATACAAATAACGATCGGCATTTCATAAAAAAACACTGGAAAAGGCAACTGTTTGTGTCCTTTATTCAGTGTTTTTTATGTCCCGGATTTTCGGGATGGAATCATTTTATGAACATTATAGTCCTCTTCAGTACCAGTGCCTGATGTAGAATCGGACTGAAAACAGAAAATTGTCAATAACTTCATGCCTTTTCATTCCGCTCCTCTCAATAATTGATGTATCTTTAGCAACCCAATTGCAGAAACCTTCCGGAGCCTGTAATCAACCAAAAAACAAACACTTAACATGGATTCCTTTGTACATCTTCACGTCCACTCACACTACTCTGTCCTCGATGGTATGTCTACCATACCGGGATTGGTAGACAAAGCTTCCAAGAGTGGCATGCATGCATTGGCATTGACCGATCATGGAAACATGTATGGGATCAAGGACTTTTTTAATTATACCAAGAAGAAAAACGGCAAGGTAAAAGATAAGATTTCGGCACTTACCAGGCAGCTGGCAGCAGAAGGCCTTTCGGAGGATGAAAAGGCCGGGTTGCAAAAGCAGATTGAAGATAACAAAAATAAGATATTCAAGCCTATTTTTGGTTGTGAGGCCTACGTAGCACATCGCGGATTGTTGTCCAAAGACGGACCCGAGGATCGGAGCGGGTATCACCTGATCCTGCTGGCTAAAAACAAGAAAGGCTATCAGAACCTGTGCAAGCTGGTATCTACTTCCTGGATTGATGGGATGTATTACCGTCCACGTATTGACCACGAACTGCTTGAAAAATACAGTGAGGGTCTTATCGTATCATCGGCTTGCCTGGGTGGCGAGATACACAAGAAAATAGAAAAAGGGAACCTGCAGGAAGCAGAGGAAGCCATCCTGTGGTACAAACGTGTTTTTGGAGACGATTATTATATTGAACTGCAACGTCACAAAACCGATAAACCCAATGCTGACTACTCGACCTACGAAAAACAGTCGGTACAGAACGCAGAACTGATTAAACTGGCCCGTAAAACAAATACCAAAATCATTGCCACCAACGATGTTCACTTTGTTGAAGAGGAACACGGGGAAGCGCACGAACGACTCATATGCCTCAGCACGGGAAAGGATTTAGACGATCCCAACCGAATGCGGTACACTAAACAGGAATGGCTGAAGACTCCCGAACAAATGGGGGTAATCTTTGCCGACATGCCTGAGGTAATTGCAACCACCCTGGAGATAGCGAATAAAGTGGAGTTCTATGACATTGATTCCAATGCCATGATGCCCATATTCCCTATTCCCGAGAGTTTTTCCACCGAGGCGCATTACCGGAGTATCTATACCGAAGCTATGTTGCGGGAAGAATTTGGGGATGGATTCGACAGGTTGGGCGGATATGAGAAATCAGTACGTGTAAAGCTTGAGGCTGATTACCTGGGAGAACTGACCATGATAGGCGCTAAGCAACGCTATGGTGAAACGATTGATCCTGAAACCCTGGAGCGGATCGAATTTGAATTACATGTAATGAAAACCATGGGGTTCCCTGGATATTTCCTGATTGTGCAGGATTTTATCAATGCGGCCCGTGGTATGGGCGTATCGGTAGGACCGGGTCGTGGATCTGCTGCAGGTTCGGTAGTAGCCTATTGCCTGCGGATTACAGATATTGACCCTTTGAAATATGATTTACTGTTCGAACGTTTCCTGAACCCTGACCGTATCTCTATGCCCGATATCGATATTGACTTCGATGATGATGGTCGTGGACAAGTGTTGCGGTGGGTCACTGAGAAATACGGGAAAGAACGTGTAGCTCATATCATTACGTATGGTACCATGGCTACAAAGTCGTCCATCAAGGACGTAGCCCGTGTACAGCGGTTACCTCTTTCGGAAGCAGACCGGCTTACTAAGTTAATCCCTGATAAATTTCCGGAAGGCTCGGATGGTAAGTCGCCCAAAGTGACGATTGCCAATTGCCTGAAATACGTTCCGGAATTACAGGCAGCACGCAATTCGTCGGACGTAAATCTTTCGAGCACGTTGCGGTATGCCGAAATGCTGGAAGGAACTGTCCGCCAGACCGGAGTACATGCCTGCGGTGTTATTATCGGAGCTGCCGACCTGACTTACCTGGTTCCATTGAGCACAGCCATTGACAAGGAAACCAATGAGGAAATGCTGGTAACCCAGTATGAAGGCTCGGTAATTGAAGAGATTGGATTGATCAAGATGGACTTTTTGGGCCTGAAAACCCTGTCCATTATCAAAGAGGCATTGTCAAATATTAAGAAATCAAAGGGATTCGACCTCGATATCGATGCTATCCCTATTGATGATGAAAAAACATACGAGCTTTTCAGCAAGGGCATGACTGTTGGTACTTTCCAATTTGAATCGGCCGGAATGCAAAAGCACCTGATCAACCTGAAGCCGACCCAGTTTGAGGATTTGATAGCTATGAATGCCTTGTACCGTCCGGGTCCAATGCAATATATCCCGCAATTTATCAACCGGAAACATGGACGTGAAAAGATAGAATACCCTTTTCCTATTATGGAAAAACGGTTGAGTGATACTTACGGAATCACCGTGTACCAGGAACAGGTCATGCTCCTGAGCCGTGACCTGGCAGGCTTTACCCGTGGACAATCCGATGAATTGCGCAAGGCGATGGGGAAAAAACTCATCGACAAGATGGAACATCTGAAGGTGAAGTTTATGGATGGGTGCCAGAAGAACGGGTATGGACCTCTTGAAAAGCTGGAGCAAATCTGGAGTGACTGGTCGGAATTTGCGAAATATGCCTTTAATAAATCGCATGCTACCTGCTATTCGTGGATCGCTTACCAGACAGCCTATCTGAAAGCCAATTACCCTGCAGAATTCATGGCTGCCAACTTAACACGGAACAAGGACGACATTACCGAGGTGGGCAAGTTCATGGACGAATGTAAAAACCTGGGCATGCAGGTTATGGGTCCAGATGTGAATGAAAGTGACTTGACATTTACCGTAAACCTCGAAGGCAATATCCGTTTTGGACTGGGAGGTGTAAAAGGAGTAGGCGAGGGAGCAGTGGAGGCTATCGTGAACGAACGAAAAACCAATGGCAAGTACAAAAGCATGTTCGACCTGATTGAACGGGTGAATCTGAATGCGTGTAATAAACGTGCTGTGGAGAGCCTTGCTTTGTCGGGAGCCTTTGATAGCTTCCCGGACATTAAGCGGGAGCAACTCTTTGTAGAGAACAGCAAAGGGGAACAGGTGCTTGAAAGTATCCTGCGGTATGGAGGCAAATACCAGAATGATGTGGCGATGATTCGCAATTCATTGTTTGGAGGATCGGATTCGGTAGAGATTACAAAACCTGAGATACCTTATGCACCGGAATGGTCCCCCCTGGAAAGGTTGAACAAAGAGCGCGACCTTATTGGAATGTACCTGTCGGCGCATCCATTGGATGAGTTTGAATTTGAAATAAACCATATTTGCAATACTACCACTGTCGGGTTGAAGGACCTGCCCCTTTTGCAGGGAAAGGCCCTGAAGATAGGCGGCATGGTTACTAATTTTAGGCATGGAACCTCGAAAGCCGGGAATCCCTATGGAATCTTTACGTTGGAAGATTATGTGGGTGCATTTGAATTTCCATTGTTTGGTAAAAACTATATCGAATACAGCAAATTCATGATAAAGGATTTATATCTGTTCGTTCATGCCATTGTGCAGGAAAGAGGATCGGATTATAAATACAAAAAAGTGGAAGTTGTTGATCCGGCTATACCCAAGGAATTGGAACTAAAAATACAAAAGATTGAAGTATTCTCCGAAATAAAGGATAAGCTTATCAATACCCTGACCCTGACTATTCCCATGCAGCAAATGACGGATGAATTTGCTGTTGAGTTAACTGATCTAGTGGTGAAAAATAAAGGAAATGTGAACCTTTATATTCAGGTGGTAGACGAACATTCACCAAACAAAGTGTTGTTGTTCGCTCGCCAACACAGGATGCAAATTAACAAAAGAGTGTATAATTCATTGAAGCAAGCCCAGAGCAAAGGGTTGCTTGATTTTCACGTTCAATAACGATAAGAAGACAGGAAAAGGGATCCCTTCAAAAAAATAATATCCATTTCGAATTGGCTTTTAGGATTACTTTGATCTGTATCTCATTTATAAAAAGAAAGTAAATAGATTTTATAAATACCATCATTCAGAAACTGATTAAAACTATTTCAACAGGCAACTGTTTTACAATTATAATTACGAAAACATTTTAAAAAACAAAATATTATGACAGCAGAGTTTACGGATGAAAACATCAAAGACATTATCAATAGTGGAAAACCGGTAGTAATTGACTTTTGGGCAGAATGGTGCGGCCCTTGCCGTATGGTTGGCCCATTAGTAGAAGAATTAGCAAAAGAATACGAAGGAAGAGTCCATATTGGGAAAATGAATGTGGATGATAATGTGGAAACACCTGAAACTTATGGTATCCGCAACATCCCGACAATTCTATTCTTCAAAGATGGCAAGTTGGTTGATAAACAAATTGGAGCTACTCAAAAAGCAGCATTGGCAACCAAAGTGGAAGCTTTATTGTAACAGTTTTGTCTATTCTATATAGTAACAATCGGATAACGGGTTTTAAATCCTGTTATCCGATTGTTTTATGTGGAGGGTCATAATTTGAGATAGAAGTCTTTGGCCAGCAGGCTAAACTCTTCTGAATACTCGTGACGAACATTTCCTTCGATCACTAAAACGGCTTCTTCCTGTCCGCCGGGTTGCAGGCTGAATTCCATTAAGGTCCGTTTAGGCACGGCAAGAGGTTTCGGGATCACCTGAACTTCCCGGGTACAATGCAATCCGTTGTTTAGTGCATACTCTTTACAATGCAATGCTTCATTTCTCGGCAGAATGATACAAATCCTACCTTCCGGATTAAGTAATCCTTTCGCATGAAGTAGTAAATCCTCATGTGTCAGTGTATCGGTATGACGGGCAATAGTTCTTTTCTCCGATGGGGCTTTTAATGAATTTACAAAATAAGGTGGATTGGAAACAATCAGATCATAATGTTGAGTGCCTGCCATAGCGAAATCATATAAAGACTGAAGATTCACGTTAATCCTGTGTGCCCAGGGCGATTGTTTTACATTTTCCATGGCCTGACAGACAGCTTCTGCATCGATGTCAATGGCATCAATCGACGAATCGCTGCGTTGGGCAAGCATTAACGCAATAAGTCCGGTTCCGGTGCCAATATCCAGGATACGATTTGCTTTTCCTATACGGCTCCAAACACCCAATAACACCCCATCAATCCCAACCTTCATGGCACAGCGATCGTGATAAACAGTAAATTGTTTAAACCTAAAATATGGATTTGGCATAGTTTACTTTCTGGTAGTATTTGACGGAGATTCGGTTCTTCCCGGTGTGTAGGTAGGCCTGGTTGGATTATTGGTCCCTGCTGAACTGTTACGTGATGGTGAAGTGGTTTCAGTCCTTCCCGGAGTGTATGATGAGTTCCCCGGAGATGAATGCAAAAAAGAGTTGTTCTGATAACGATTTGGAGACTGATCTGTGGATCTCGGTCTGGTTGATTGATACCTTTGTACCCCCGGATGAAAATCGGGGTTTACAGGACGGTAATTGTTTCTGGTGTTCCTGGTTGAAGAACCGGGTACACGGACCGGACGGTGGGACTGAAAACCTGAAGAAGACCTAAGTCTCGATGAATTCACAGTTTGATTCCTGTTTGAGGTATTTGTTTCAAAATAGGTGCGCTCATACCGTTTGGTCTGTAGTCTGAGATTTTGTTCAGGGCTTAAAACCCGTTGTATATCGGCATTTTTGTTTTTCATTCGCTCCATGGCTTCACTTCTCTTATTGGAGATCTGGCGTTCACGGGCATACCGTAAGTTTATTTCGTATACCTGTTTGGACTGATCCAGGTTTAGATCCAATTCTTGCTGGAGCTTTTCAGTTTGTTTAATAGCTTCTTGTTCAGGAGTCCGTTTCGGAACTGCTGAATTATCCTGACTGAAGATGGGTACCATCTGAGTCATAAGGAATAGGGCAACTAATACAATTCTAAAAACTTTCATACGATAGGAATAACTTTTTTGAGCAAAGTAAAAAGCAACAATGACCGTGCCAAAAGAATAAGGACTGCTTAATGAAACGATTATTTAATATATCACTCTACCCCGAATCCTTTGGTCAGACCTCTCTGAGTAAAGCCGGAATAAATGATCCATTCAGGCTATATACTAGGATTGTTGTCTGATCTGATTCTTCTGTATCCATGTCTAATCGGGCAAACCCGACCGGATAGAAAAATAAAACGGGTGATAGTCAATGGCTAACACCCGTTTTATCTTTTCCCTGCTTTTTCGGTGGTTACTTATTGAAGTTCCGTAATTTGATATTCGTTAGTACTTTTTTTGTGTGAAGTGAAAAATCGCTGTTCATCATCCAACCATAATAACCCATATCAGTTTTCAAGACATCCGTTACTTTATGACCTTTATATTTCCCAAAATTAATGACTTCTTCACCGTCCTCATTGAATATAAGGCGTCCGGCAAAGTCAACATTGTTATTTTGGGTGGTAAACTTTGACAAAAACTCAATATCATTTTTCAGTTCAGGGTAACGATCAAGTTGTGCCTGAAGAACTTCATATGTGGCCATTGTATCAGCTTCAGCCCCATGTGCCCCTACAAGCTCTTTGTCGCAATAAAATTTATAAGCAGCACCCAATGTACGTTGTTCCATTTTATGAAAAACTACCTGTACATCTACAAACTTGCGTTTCATTAAATCAATGTCCACATCAGCACGGAGTAATTCTTCAACTAAAAGGGGGATATCAAAACGATTGGAATTATATCCGGCCAGGTCACATCCTTCAATATCCCTGACGATTTCCCGGGCAACTGTTTTAAAAGTCGGGCAATTGGCAACATCGGCATCTGTAATGCCATGGATCTCGGTAGAAGCCTTGGGTATAGGCATTTCAGGATTGATACGAATGGTTTTAGTTTCTTCCCGGCCATTCGGAGAAACTTTGTGATATGAAATTTCGACAATTCTATCGGAAACGATATTGGTGCCTGTAGTCTCAAGGTCGAAAAACACTATTGGATTTTTAAGTTGAAGTTTCATCTTTATATTTGTCTTAGTTCAAAAGTTAGTGTGAAGGGAATACGCGATATCTGACTTTCCTGTTTGGGTATCCGTAAATAAATATATGATCTATTAAAAATCAAAGGTCTAAAGACTTGCGACCTTAGACCTTCGACTGGTGACTTGTACTGGTTTAGTCGTTTAGCAACATCGGCATTAACAACATGAGTATTTCTTCGTTCGCTTCGTTTTCAAAAGGCAGTATCAGGCCGGCACGTGAGGCATCCGATAATTCAAAAACAATATCGGTAGCATTAATGTTGCCTAATATTTCTATCAGGAATGAAGATTTAAAACCTATCTTTATTGGATCGCCTTCAAACTGGCAACTAATGGTTTCTTCAGCAGAGATTGAGAAGTCAATATCCTGTGCCGAAATATGGATTTGGTTTCCTGTAAATGCAAGCTTTACCAGGTTACTGGCCTGGTTGGCAAATACAGAGACACGTTTCAGTGCATTTAACAGCGTGACCCGGTCAATGATTATTTTATATGGATTTGATTTTGGTATTACCCCGTTATAATTCGGGAAACGACCTTCCACCTGACGGCAAATCATGGTATAATTTGCCAGTTTAAAATGGGCATTTTTACTGTCAAAACGTATTTCAACTTCTCCGCTTTCTTTGGGAAGAATGTTTTTAAGCATGTTGGCAGGTTTCTTCGGCAGAATAAAATTCACCGTTTCTTCACCTTCCACCGAAGCTGTTGTATATGTTGTTTTATAGCGTACTAATTTGTGGGCATCAGTTGCTACCAATGTCAGGTTTTCCGAAGTAATATCAAAGAAAACACCATTCATTACCGGACGTAATTCATCGTCGGCGGTACAAAATAAGGTTTTGGAGATTCCGGCTGATAGTGATGGCACCGGTAATATCATGGAACGTGCATCTTCTTGTAATTGGGGCATTCGTGGGTATTCGTCCCCGTTTTGTCCAATAAAATTATAGGATCCGTTTGCTGAAGTAATAACCAGGGCCAGGTTTGAATCGTTTATATTAAACGTAAGTGGCTGTTCAGAGAATTCACGCAAAGTATCGAGTAATAATCGCGAAGCAACTGCCACTTTTCCATTGCCTTCCGCTGTTTCAACTTCCATGGAAGTGATCAACGTAGTCTCAATATCCGACGCAGTCATAGTCAGTGTCTTACCTTCCAGCTGAAGTAAAAAATTATCCAGAATGGGCAGTGAGTTCTTGTTGTTTATGACACGGCTGATGGCTTGCAAGTGGCTCAAAAGGTCTGTGCTTGAAACAATAAATTTCATATTATTCGTTTTTTAGGATTTGCGTTGATAAATAATTTAGCAAATATACTGAATTTTTTAAATAATAAAAAATTCTATCTAATAATTTCGATACAAAGTTATAAACGGGCTGTAATTTGTGTTTTTTTGAGATTTATGTACTAAAACGGGGCTGCCTCAAACTGTCTGGAAAGTTAACTTATAGCGGGTTTAAGCTGTTTTAAAAGTGTACAGGGAATAAATGTATTTCTGACATCGAATAGCAAGACTCAACTTCGGGTACTATCTCCCTTCATGTTTATAGATTATTCATTTAATACCTTCTAAAAGACATTGAAAAAACACCTCGAGGAAATTGGACTATACATAGTTGTTCAACTCGAATCGCAGGATGAATCAGGTTTTGGTTTCTGTCTCTTACTTCATTTGAATGAATGCTATATGGACAATATGTACATATCCATTAAACTTAATTTCATATTTTTTGTTTTATTTCTACCTAAAATACATTATGATTGTTGGTTTATGAATAATCAATGATTTCATGGATGAAACGATAGACCGAATAATGTTTCCTGAAATGGAGGGTAGCTTCTTAGGATACTAGTCACTCTGGATCCGGAATCCTTCCCTAGAATGATATTTCATAACTTAAACGATAGAAACTATGAATAAGGGAATCGAAGGTACAGTCAGGTCGCTACTTATTTCGGCAGGAGTCACTGCGAATGGTCAAAGTGATGCTGATATTCAGATTAAACATCCCGATTTTTATAAACGGGTAATCCGCGAAGGAACTTTGGGATTTGGTGAAGCTTATATGGATGGTTGGTGGGAAGTCAATAAGCTTGATGAATTGTGCTGCAAACTGCTCTCCGTATCCTTAGACCAAAGAATAAAGAGTATGAACTACCTTGTTCATTACCTGGAAGCAATTGTGCTCAATACAGGGAAAAAGTCGAAAGCATTTGAAGTAGGAGTAAAGCATTATGACCTTGGTAATCTACTGTTCCGGAAAATGTTGGATAAACGGATGGTATATTCATGCGGTTACTGGAAAGATGCACTAACTCTGGATGAAGCACAGGAAGCAAAACTCAGTCTGATTTGCCGTAAACTAAACTTAAAACCGGGGATGAAAGTACTGGATGTTGGTTGTGGTTGGGGAAGCTTCTGTAAATATGCTGCTGAAAATTATGGTGTTGAAGTGACAGGCATTACGGTTTCTAAAGAACAGGTGGAATATGCTTCCAAAGATTGTGATGGGCTTAATGTAAAAATCAGATTGTTGGATTACAGGGATCTTAGCAATGAAGCTCTCTTTGGTAATAACGGGTTGTTCGATAGGGTGGTGTCCGTTGGTATGTTCGAGCATGTAGTTTATAAGAATTATAAGACATTTATGAAAACGGTCTATGGACTTCTCAAAGAAGATGGGTTGTTTCTGTTACATACTATCGGGGCGAATAAATCAGTCGTTACTTCTGATCCCTGGTCGAATAAATACATATTCCCGAACTCACATGTACCTTCCATCAAGCAGATAGGCAGTTCCATCGAAAATGTATTTGTAATGGAAGACTGGCACAACTTTGGCCCTCATTACGACAAGACTCTTATGGCCTGGTTTACCAACTTTGATAAGAACTGGGACCTTTTAAAAGGACAATATGATGAACGCTTCTACAGGATGTGGAAGTATTACCTGTTAAGTGCTGCGGGGTCATTTCGTGCCCGAAATGTACAACTGTGGCAAATCGTATTGTCCAGGAACGGGTTGCCAAACGGCTATCAAGCAGTGCGCTAATGCAGACATCTTTCCTTTTTAATACTCTGCATTTGCCTGATCAGCCTGATCTCGCAATTCTTAGAGTAAGCTTCTTGAAAAGAGCCGGCAACTGTTTAAAAGCATATCCTTTAAATAGTTGCCGGTTTAATTATACCCAATTAAAACAAATCTGCTTTGACTAAAGTTTTAAGAAGAAACCAACGCCAAGAATTTCTTTAAACTGAGTTTTCGCTTTTTCACCATTTACTTTTATATTTGCGTCATACATTAAATGAGTATTGAGATTTACCGAAATGTATTTGTTGACTTTCATGGCAATCAGGATTTCCCAGTTGAATACAATGTTCTGCGGATTCTTTAGGTAATTGGAGAATACATCAAGTTTAGAGGTTAGGGCAATGTTCTTTAAAAGCTCTCCTTTGAAATCACTTCGGGTATAAGCTAACCTGGCATACCCTCCAAACTCTCCTTTGAATTTCTTCCCCAGATCAACACCGTAGGCACCTGCTGCTGATAAAGCATCGTTGTTGACCAGGGTCAGCTTGCCGGTAAAAGGAGCCAGAAAAGCGTTAAAATAATTATTGGGTACATAATTTAATCCTATTGCAGCAATTAAATAGGCAGGAGCCAGAAAAGCGGATATTTTTACTGAGTCGTTCGGGTAATTATAGCCGGAAGCAAACTGTGTTTTGAAGTTAAGCAATGCAGCGTAATTAAATTTGGAGAAGGCTTTTATACCATACTTGGATAATAGGTCAAAACGGTCATCTGTTTTTATAAACTTTCCCTTTTCACCTTGTTGCAACATTCCAAACCCTATATCCAGGGTGTTCTCCCATTCGGAAGTAGTGTCTTTGTAATTGGCAAAAGTACTCACCAGCCCATTAAAAGCAACGGAGCTCTCGCCTCCTGCCGACCAGTTTACAAGTGCTGTCTGAGCCAGATTTAGACCTGCCACAATGCCGGTTTTCCATCCAACAACAGTATCGGTTTTTACTGTTTTAAGATGTGTCTCTGCTTCAGTCACCTGGGAGTAAGTAAAAAACGGAAGTGATAGGATTACAAAAAGGAGGGTCAGGTTTCTTGCTCTCATATTCTTTAGTTTTTAAAGTTAATATGTGAAACAATTTTAGACCTGGAGATGTTCAGTGTTTTGATAAAAAGGGTTTTAACTTGCCAGCTTTCCCTGTTGAAGTAGTCTCTTTTAAATGAATAAGCCGGTTCAATCTGAATCGGCTTATTGGTACTAGTATTAATATGTCTGCCATTTTATTTGGCGGTTATTTTAATGCGGTTTGTCAGGCTGTTTCTATTTCGCTATTGTACACTTTGTTTTGGCACCTTTAAATCTGGACTTTTTAGCGGGTTTTTCGTGTCAGGTTTCAGGCCTTTGATGTTTTTTGATTTTCCCTTTTTAGAATCTGGGACCTCGGGTGCCGCTATTTTTGGACGAGGTACTTTAGCAAAGACCAGGAATATATCCTGTTTCTTCATAGGGCGCTGGTTTTCAAGCCAAAAAAAGTTCTTCAGGTATAGATCATTTCCCGAAAGCTTGGTAAGTGGGTACATGGTACCAGTTGAAGCAGTAGTCATGACCACCCGTTGCACTTTTTTGTTTTTCAGGTACATCACTACAAAACTGCTTTGAGTCTTGTTTAGGCCAATCAAAGTCGAATCCTTATCATCCCGCGGATAATAGATTGTTTCTGCATTTCCATTCACCTTTACTTTCTTCAGCTGCCCACTGTCGACATAAGCAATAATTTCTTTTCCGGACAGTTGGTTGAAATAAATCGAATCTTCCTTCTGAATGGCCACTGCTGCACGCTGGATGTAGATATGGTCTACCTTTTTATTCTTGGTAAATGCCTGGATAAACTCTCCCGATAACTGGTTGTTATCCGACCAAAGTACCGGCTCACCATTCATATTCATGACTGAGTCACGTGCTGAATAGGTCAACGAGTCGCACAAGCCTTGTATATCGTTCCGAAATAGGCGTACGTGATAAAAACCACGGGCTACATTATAAATCGAATCCTTGGAGGTTACCAAGGTGTCAGCATGTACAAACATGGAATCCTTCCCAGACCAGTCCACCAACATGGCCGAATCACAAGCCAGCCCTTTTTTTGTAATGTCGTTGTAGGAGCAGTATTCCCCGTAGAGGGTTGATTTTTGTACTGTATCATTCATGATCACATGCGTAAAACCTTCACCGAATTTAAGTTTTTTGTCGTAAAAGATGGTATCGCCTATCAGTGTTTTTCCATCCTTGTGTATCACTTTCGATCTGTCAAGTAGCATGGAACGGTCTGTGGAAGTATTATACCACCCCCGTGTACTATATATGTCAGTTTCGTCATTGTACAAAATATGGGTAGGCCCTACGATGTTGGCGATATTTGTTTTTGTATTGTATTTCAGGGTATCAGAGTCGAGTACAAAGTTTTTATTCTTAAGGTGTACCTTGTTTTTAAACAAGGCATCGTTCGTACTCGGCGAATATTGACCCCATATGGAGGTCAATACGTTCAACTGGTCGGTTATCTTTCCACCGGTATAATAATAGGACAGGTTCGACACCCTGTCGTAATTCAGGCTGTCGGTAGTCAGTGTTGTCCGCCTGTTCACCATTCGTACGTTGTGGCGCATTCGGGCTAGCTTGGTGTTCCCATCATAGTACAGGATGTCCCCGTACACCGAAAGCGTATCGGCTTGTACGATCCGTACATGTCCAAAAGCATTCAATGAATTGGCCCGCTCAAAAAAGTAAGCACTATCACAGTATAACATCACATTGTCATGCCTGAACCGCACATTCCCTTTCAATACCTGCATATCGGGGTTTGTTATTTTATCAAAGGTCAGTGTTTCGGAATGTTCCAGGTAGACGAGTGTCACTCCCCTTTTTCGCAATGGGTTCACGGTAGGTGCTAATTGCATGGAAGGTGAATTCTTCGGATTCCGGAAGGCTGGCCTGGCTCTTTTCGTGGACCTGGCTGCTGTCTTTTTGGGTGCCTGGCTCTGTAAAACCTCTTTCCGCAATTGTTTGGGGCGTATCTGTCCCTGCAAGGCTACTATAAACAAACAGAGCACACCGAATAATACGATGTGCTTGCAGCCTCCTTTACCAGGAAGTGGAAAATGGAATAATGACTTCTTTATTATTTTCATGAAAATCTATGCCCTGACTATTTCCTCCGGTGGGAGGATAGGGGGACAATTATTTTTTAATCCATCCCGGATATTGAAATGTACAATTCTGCCAGGCTGGATCAATACTAATGTATGTTTCCTTTTGTTTCTTGATAATCCATTTATTCAAAAACTCCTGTTTTTTCTTTGCTTCGTAATAAGTCTTCAGCATCTGGTAATCGTCCGATAGATTTGCCTTATGGTTATCAATTTTCGATTTAACCTTAATAATAGCCACCACATCTTTATTTGATGTCTTGTTGATCATTGTAAATGGTTTTGAAACTTCACCTACATGCATGTCGTAAGCTATTTTTGCAACTTCGGGTGGCAGGTCCTGGTACTCAAATTTAGAATTTCCGCTTTTTTCATTCAACATCAGTCCGGCACTCATAGCAGTATTTTTATCCTGCGAGAAAGCCATGACAGCCTGTTCGAATGTAATTTTGTTTTCACGTATCAGGTTCGATATAGAGTCCAGGTTATGAATGGCTTTTGATTGCTCATCCAGGGATACCTTTGGCTTTAATAAGATGTGGCGGCAATTGATCCTGTCACCTCTTTTTTCAATCAGTTGGATGATATGGAACCCGAATTCGGTTTGTACTATGCGGGATACCTTTTTGGTGTCAAGTAAATTAAATGCAACCTGTGCAAATTCTGGGACTAACTGCCCACGACCCATGAAACCTAACTCGCCTCCGCGTTTGGCACTTTCAGGATCTTCCGAATAAAGCCGTGCTAATACCGTGAAATCACCACTGCCTGAGTTGATACGTTCTGTGAAGTCACGCAGGCGGTCTTTAATCCGGGTTATTTCGGTAATAGCTACCGGAGGTTCGAAACTGGTAATCTGAAGTTCTACCTGTGCCGGGATAGTAGGGATACTATCAGCAGGAAGTTCATTGAAGTAACGGCGGACATCTGCTGGGGTCGATTTGATATCCCCCACCAGTTTTTGTTGCATTTGTTGTATGACCTGCTGGTCGCGGATCATTTCCCGTAAGTCTTCGCGCAAGTCGAGAGTGCTTTTGTGAAAGTATTCTTCCATCTTTTCCTTCGATCCGATTTGTGCTATAAAATAGCTCAACCGGCTTTCTACCTGGTTCATGACGGTCGATTCGCTTGCTACCACACTATCCAGGGCGGCTTGATGTAGGAATAATTTTTGAATGGCCATTTGTTCCGGCACCACACAATTCGGATCACCCTGTATCGGGGTGTTCTCGGCTATGGCTCGTAATTTCTGTTCTTCTACCTGCGAACGCAGAATAGATTCATCACCTACCACCCAAATCACTTCGTCAATAATATTCTTTTGCGCAAGCATTTTCAGAGGGGTAATACTTAAGAGGAATAAAAGGGAAAAGATTACTTTTTTCATAAAATACATATTGACTATCAAAGTGACAGACTTTCATTTGTTGTGTATACCACAATCAGAATGCAGGCCCTTATTATTTTTTTTATTTGTTGGTTACAAGGTATCAGCGGTTATTTCTTCTTGAAAAATGTCACCGTCTCATTTTCTATGGCGTCATTGTATAGATCCGTTTCAAACTTAGTAATAAAATCGGCTTTTTGTTTGTTCAGTAATATATTCGAGATCCGGTCTTTTGCCATTTCGTAAGGCTCCACCTGGCCTGTTGTCTTATGCGATTCTATACGTAAAAAGAAATGTTCCAGGCTGTCTGATGCCTCAATAAAGCGGGTCGTGGATACAAACCTGGAAGGATCTTCTACTTTTATAGGAATCCTTTTGAGTACTTCCGCGAGCGGCAACCATTTATCCCTGAAATAATCATAACTGATCGCATTTTGTATGCTGTATTTCTCGATGCTTTCCAGGGAAGCTGTACTCCCCGATTGTACCCAACTCCGTACCTGAGCCAGCTTAGGCGCTTTCTTCGGGACGATCAGCAATATCCCTTTTATCACGTTTTCCTTTAATACCAGCTGGTCGCTGTAATGGGTGTAAAATGCTTTTAACGCCTCTTCGGTGGGTTCTTTCGGAAGCCGTTGCTCTATCATCTTCTGTTGGTACTGGTGAATGGTCAGCGATTTACGGTAGCTTTCCACCATTTCATCTATCTCGGTCTGATTGGTCACATTTCGTTTAGCATTTTCATACATTAGTACGTCCGTTACCCATTTGCGGATATAACTCCGGGCAATGCCGGTGCTGTCGCTATCCCTTACATTCGGCGGAATCACCTGCTGCACCTCGTCGGCGTATAAAAATTTACCCTCCACTTCGAGCAAGGGCTTGCGGGCTGCTTCAGGGGTTTTGTGCACACATGAAGTCCCGACAACTAAAGTCAATATGATAATTGTCAAACAAGGAAACTTACTCATGTGTAGTAATTGGTTTTTCTCAGCCTGTTCAAAATAAAACGCAAAAATAATAGCCCAAAGGTAGGGCTTTTATTTTTGCGTGATTTTATTATTAGTTTTTCTTAACCGTTTTCAAAACATTTTGGTCTACGTTCACAGGATATTTGGTCCGGAGAGCTTTAATCCATTCACGTTCCAAAAATTCCTGATAATCAGCCGTAACTAATCCACGTACATCTCCGTAGTCTTCCGGTTTGTTTTTCAGTAGTTTTCCGCTTACAAAGTAGAAGGGATATTCTTTGGCTGGAACATATTTTTCTTTCGTTTTAAAGATTTGGTCATCTACCACTTTGTTGTCGCCTTGTACATACAACCCTTTTTCAACTTTCACATACTGGATACTATCATTTAAGCGGGTGCGTAGGTATTTGTCGATTGAATCGGTTTCCGATTTCTTCACGATTGACTTGGCGGCTTTGAATGTCTCCAGGTCTTTACACAGGATTACGTGTCCTTTGAAATGTGGTTTCTCCCAGGTGTAATCCCCTTTATGGTTACTAAAGTAATCTTTCAACCCCGGAGTGTCTTTCGATGCTTTTTCCCATACTTCCCGATTGCTTACTTCGAACAACAGGATACCATCGTGGTATTCCTGCATCAGGAAGCGGAAGTCATCATATTTCTTTTCCAGTTGTGAATCTTCGTAGGCAAGCAATTCGCTGTCGGCAAATGCGTTGAGTTTTTCATCGATCACTTCCTTGGGAATACTTTTTTCAGATACGTTATTTTTTTTCAGGTATTTGGCAAAATCAGCCTGTGTGAAGTTCTTTCCGGCAAAACTGAAAAGTGGTTTCGTTAGTTTTGAAGCTTCAGCTGTAAAGGTCGAGTCTGCCAATGTGCGTTTGGCCAGTAATTTATAA
>Ga0302210_10000395_pt1 | contig 20365 bp, 15 predicted proteins | sample II_Fen_E3_2_FD_198793 | JGI IMG/M metagenome (GOLD analysis project Ga0302210, IMG submission 198793) | Peat permafrost microbial communities from Stordalen Mire near Abisko, Sweden - II_Fen_E3_2 | ecosystem: Environmental > Terrestrial > Soil > Wetlands > Permafrost | place: Sweden: Abisko... | reverse complement strand
GCTGGATATCCGGATTGCAAAAACCGATTATGCTGCCGATTCCATTAAGATGTTGACGGCTCAGGCTAATGATTATTTGAGTATGATCCGTCTTTGTTTGAATAATCCCAATGTAAAAACATTTGTAACATGGGGATTTACCGATAAATACTCCTGGATTCCAGGCTTTACTGCCACAACAGGCAATGGACCAGCCTCGGATTATGCGTTGATTTTCAATACTGCGTATGTTGCAAAGCCTTCTTACGCTTCTGTCCTGAATGAGTTGGTAACACTAAGCATTAGTTCGGATGTTGTCAATGTGCCGGCCGAAGGTTCTGTAAAATATAGTATGACGGATAATTACATGTTGATTGAAAGTACCTCGGAGATTATTAGCTGTAGTTTATTCGATTTACAAGGAAAAATGCTTTTCCGGAATAATGTGAAGAACAGTTCCTTCCAGATACCCAGGAAGAATATTCCGCATGGTTTGTATGTTTTATCTGTTCTACAGATAAATGGGAGGGTGATAACGAAGAAAGTTTTGTACTAAACCTTTGAATAATTTGATTTTAATTCTTAATATATTAATCTTTTAAATTTTACTTCATGAAAAAAATTACATTTTTAGTATCCTTTTTGGGAGTGGCTCTATTCAGCTCTGCCCAAACGAAAATCACCTTTGAGAATCAAGGTTTTAATGGTGCTGCAGCTCTGTACAATGGCACAGTTTCAGTGGTAGCCAATCCGGTAACAACAGGTATCAATACGTCGGCTTATTGTTTGGATGTGGTAAATAATGGCTATGTGCCGGTTAAATTTACAAACTTTACGGTACCGGCAGGAACTAAAACGGCTTACCCTTATGTAACCCTTAAATTGAAAATTGCTTACAAAGGAATAAATGGTTCGGCTGGATCTGATGTGAGTTATCCTGCCATGGATGTTTTCTCATCACCAGCTTCCCCGGTATTGGATGCAACCGAAAAATTAGGTTCCATAGCTAATGTTTGGGGTACTCCTGTTACTACGCCTACGACAGACTCGTTGGTATGGAAAAGTGTACAATTTACCATGTCGGCTTCTGCGTTGGCAAGTATCCCGGGTGGTATGCTGGTATTGAAATTAGCTAAAAATAAATGTGAGTATTTGATCGATGATGTGGAACTGGTTCCGTCTCCAATTTATGCAACAACCATTTTGTCGGTGGATGATTTTGAAAGCAAAGCATTGAATTATGCTTATACAACAGCCAATATTTATGGAGGAACCGTGGCTTGTACTGCCGTTGTTGCAGCCGATCCGGTTACTTCTACTGCTAAAGCTTTATTAGTTTCACCTGCCGCATATAATCAGGTAGCCAGTTTTGCAGTGACTTTGCCAACCGGAGCCTTGCTGACTGATTATGACCGGTTGTATTTTGACACGTATTCTGTTGCTATAAACTATGCACAGGCTTATATTGCAGCTAATACAACTGTCATTTATAAGGATGTATCTGGTTATCCTTCCCAAGGTGCTGCCGCTACCTGGGTAACAAAAGATTATGAATTGCCTGCCACCGTACCGGCTTCAAATACTTTCACGCTGTTTATCGGCTATACTTCCATGAGTTCAGGCTCATATTACATTGACAATGTAAAACTCAATCGTAAAACCACTGGTCCTACGACTGAAATTAATCAGAGAAACGTAAATTCACTTGTAATTAGTTGTGATGGAAGCATATTGCACTTGAATCTGTCCGTAGATAGAATTGAACTGATTGACTTGGGAGGTCGCTCTGTTATGACTCAAAACAATGTGAAGGAACTTAACGTTTCGAAATTGAACAGCGGTATCTATATCGTTAAGTCTTCTTTAGCTGGTGAAACCTATATAACGAAGGTGGTAAAATAGACATTTGTTTTTTTTTTTTATTTATTGAATTGTAAAAAAGGATAATAATTTTAGGTTATTGTCCTTTTTTTAGTATGTCGGGTATAGCTCAATTCCTGGCGAGGTGTAAGTTCTCGTACACGCCTTGTTGAAGGGAAGTGTTAGCGTATGACATGGGTGTTCATCGTGAGGTGGAATCCGAAAGAAGTCATTAGCAAATTTAGCGTTTTAACGCACAGAAATCTGATATAAGATTAACCTTGTCAGGCAAAGGATATTGGAGAAAATCAGATTGCCCACAAGCCCAACAAGCAATGGGTAATCTGTGGCTTGATGAAATGGAATTATACAACTTTGCATTGAATCACAATTGGTTAAATAATTTAAGGAAACCGCCGTGTGCGAGAGCATGCACAGGTGGTGTAAGAGGACGGGGGAGCAATCCCCCTACCTACTCGATTTTCTACCAAGTATATTGGTTATTTTACAAATCATCCCATGGAAATTTATTCAGGATTTAAATACTATTCATTCAGGGTCTAGTGATATTTAAAAGAGAGTTTAAAGAGAGTTGAGATAGGGTTAATTGAGGGTTCAATAAGGTATAACCCTCCCAACCCTAAATTAACCCTATCTCAACTCTCACTGAACCCTACCTAAACACTGAACAGATAGACACAGAATTCAGAAGACTTCCTTTTGAAAAAAGGCTTCAACTTCATGCTGTTTTCCTTCTAACCGGAAAATTTAGATAAGATTTCCACCAGTTGGACATGTCGGCTGGAATGAGTAGTTTTGGGGTCGAAAAAAATGAACGGATCATTTAAAATGCGGCATTTAATTGTTTCTGTTCCTCAACGAATAAATGTATTTCTATTGGACAACAAATTATTATATAGAGAGGTGATGGGATGTTTGTTATTGTCTTTTTCTTTTTTTATTGAAGATGGTCACACTCTCATTGACATTTCCTACATTTTTTGTATCTTTGTGCTCTGAAAAATTTGAAATCTAACTCATTAATTAATACCTTTTTGCGGTCATTGGTATTTTAAATACTTATAAAAACATGTTTGAATCTCTAAGTGAAAGACTGGAACGGTCATTTAAAATCCTGAAAGGGGAAGGTAAAATTACCGAAATCAATGTGGCGGAAACGCTCAAGGATGTTCGTAAAGCCTTGTTGGATGCTGATGTTAACTATAAAATTGCTAAATCATTTACCGAAACCGTAAAAGAGAAAGCTATTGGTCAGAATGTACTTACCTCCCTGAAACCAAATCAGCTGCTGGTAAAGATTGTACACGACGAACTGGCTGAACTTATGGGTGGTCAGAGTATCGATATAAACCTGAAAGGCTCACCGACTGTGATATTAATGTCGGGGTTACAAGGTTCGGGTAAAACGACTTTCTCCGGTAAACTGGCAAACCTGCTAAAAACAAAACGTGGTAAAAACCCTCTGTTGGTTGCCTGTGATGTTTATCGTCCTGCTGCTATTGAGCAGTTGAAAGTGCTTGGAGAACAACTTCAAATCCCTGTTTATTCGGATTTGGAGAGTAAAAGCCCGGTTGCAATTGCCGAAGCAGCCATAAAATATGCTAAGCTTCATGGAAATGACGTGGTCATCGTGGATACTGCCGGACGTCTGGCGGTAGATGAAATGATGATGAATGAGATTACAGCAATTAAAAAGGCATTGCAACCTCAGGAAATATTGTTTGTGGTAGATGCAATGACTGGACAGGATGCGGTGAATACTGCCAAGGAATTCAACGACAGGCTTAATTTTGATGGGGTAATCCTGACAAAACTGGATGGGGATACCCGTGGTGGTGCTGCTTTGTCTATACGCTCTGTTGTGAACAAACCAATTAAGTTTGTTGGTACCGGTGAGAAAATGGATGCGTTGGATGTGTTCTATCCTGAACGTATGGCCGATCGTATATTAGGAATGGGTGATATCGTTTCATTGGTAGAACGTGCTCAGGAACAATATGATGAAGAAGATGCCCGCAGATTGCAGAAAAGAATAGCCAAGAATCAATTTGATTTTAATGACTTTATCTCCCAGATCCAACAAATTAAAAAGATGGGTAATATCAAGGATCTGGCTGCTATGATACCCGGCATGGGCAAAGCATTGAAAGATGTAGAAGTTGGAGATGATGCCTTTAAGGGAATTGAATCCATCATTCATTCCATGACACCTCACGAACGTGAAAACCCTGCTTTGTTGAATGGCAGTCGTAAAATACGTATTGCCAAGGGCAGTGGTACCACGATTGTTGATGTGAACAGGTTGCTAAAACAATTTGAACAAACCAGTAAGATGATGAAAATGGCAACTGTCAGTCAGGGAAAACTGAAAATAGGAAAGAGAAGATAAGGCTTTTACAATTTATATGGTAACAGTAACTCTGAACACAGAATACCAAACTTTTCAAACAACAAACACATGTACACACTGATAGATGGCAAGGCCATAGCCGAAAAAGTAAAAGAAGAAATAGCAGAAGAAGTAAAGCTGATTGTTGCTTCCGGCAAAAGAGCACCCCATTTGGCAGTAGTGATTGTTGGTCATGATGGTGGAAGCGAAACGTATGTGGCACATAAAGTGAAATCATGTGAACAGGTAGGCTTTAAATCAACCAAAATTGCTTTTGAAGCTGATATTACAGAAGCTGAATTGCTTGCTAAAATTGATGAGTTGAACAAAGATGAAAGCCTTGATGGTTTTATTGTACAACTTCCATTGCCTAAACATATTTCCGAACAAAAAGTGATTGAAGCTATAGATTACCGTAAAGATGTGGATGGTTTTCATCCCGTGAATGTTGGACGGTTATCAATCGGATTACCTTGTTATGTCTGTGCTACCCCATCTGGAATCATAGAATTGATTAAACGCTATGAAATTCCAACAGTAGGAAAGAACTGCGTAGTGATTGGAAGAAGTAATATTGTTGGTAAACCCATTGCTTCGTTGATGATGCAAAAAGGTTATCCAGGCGATGCAACTGTTACGGTTTGTCACAGCAGGACTAAGAACCTGAAAGAAATATGCCTGCAGGCAGATATCATTATTGCCGCTTTAGGTCAACCTGAATTCTTGACAGGTGATATGGTGAAAAACGGTGCTGCTGTGATTGACGTTGGCACTACCCGTGTTCCTTCCGATAAAACCAAGACTGGTTTCCGTTTGAGTGGCGATGTCAAATTTGCTGAAGTAGCACCAAAATGTTCCTTTATTACACCGGTTCCAGGTGGTGTAGGCCCCATGACTATTGTATCTTTACTGAAGAACACTTTGTTGGCTGCAAAAGGGGAAATCTATTAAGAATTGTCAATTTATTCATTTACTATATATAATTTTGAATTGTTGATTGTTTTTGCTCGATAATAGCAGGTATTTATTAGATGTTTAATTGAAATAGCGTAGCTTGAATTTTACCTTTTTTTTTTGAATGGTAAATTGTAACTGAATAAATTGTAAATTTTAATGTCTTTATTCTACGTTCCAACCTTATCTTCCGGTTATGTTCTTCCAGAAGAAGAATCGCAACATGCTGTCAAAGTATTGCGCTTACAGGTTGGTGAGGAGATCACGTTGATAGATGGGGCAGGAGGGTTTTACAAAGCAAAAATAACCAATCCTCACCCAAAACATTGCTCATTTGAAATTACAGAAACCATACTGGAATATGGGAAACGTGATTACCGATTACATATTGCCATTGCACCTACCAAAAACATTGAACGCCTGGAATGGTTTATTGAAAAGGCCACTGAAATAGGCATTGATGAAATAACCCCAATCATTTGTCGCTTCTCTGAACGTAAAGTAATAAAAGCTGAACGACTCGAGAAAATCGTTGTCTCAGCGGCAAAACAATCATTAAAAGCTTATTTACCAATCCTGAATCCACTTTGTTCTTTTGATGAGTTGCTGAAGAATCATCATGCCTCCCAAAAGTTTATAGCCCATTGCTATGATGATGATAAGCGGTTATTACAAAACGAGATTCAAACATCGAAAGATGTGCTGATACTAATTGGACCGGAAGGTGATTTTAGTAAAGAAGAAGTCCAAAAGTCTTTATCTGCAGGCTTTATTCCGGTCTCATTGGGGAATAGTCGCCTGCGTACCGAAACAGCCGGAGTAGTAGCCTGTCATACGGTGAGTCTGTTGAATGAATAGTAGTAGGCAGTCAATATTTGGTGGAGATAAAGTGTATTTACTAATACATGCCACCCAATTACCCAAATAACTAGTCATCCTCTAGTAAACACCAGCTTCTTTTCTGACGATAGCCTCGAATTATACCAATACCCATCTGCATTAAACCCTTTCAGGTCTTCCACTGATTCAATCCTGTGTTCGATAACATAACGAGCCATCATGCCGCGGGCTTTCTTGATATAGATTACTATCGGTACGTATTTATCATTCTTATTTTCCAAAAACTCAAAGTTAATTACTTCTGCCTGAAGTTGTTTCAGGTTTATTGATTTGAAGTACTCCCCGGAAGCCAGGTTTAGCAATACTTTAGGACCCTTTGAATCAAGAATGGCTTTATTAAGGGCTGGTGTAATATGATTTTTCCAAAAGGCATAGAGATTATTTCCCTCTTCGGTTTTTAATCTGGTACTCACATCCAGCCGGTAGGGCTGGATCAGATCGAGTGGACGAAGAACACCATATAGGCCGGATAGGATACGTAAATGTGACTGCATATAGTTGAATTCATCAGGGGAGAAAGTTTTAGCATCTAACCCATGAAAGACTTCACCATTGAAAACAAAGACCGTCTGCTTGGCATTTTTTGTTGTAAAAGGTACTTGCCAATTAAAATGCCTGTCTGCATTTAGTTGAGCAAGATTAGAATTAATCGCCAGTAAATCGGCTAATTCTGTCCGGGATAATTGGTTGATCTTATGCACTAGTGTCTCTGCAGAATCTAAAAATTCTGGGATTGTGTAGTCCCGGATATATTGTTGGGATAAGAAGTTTTGAATTTTTGCAGGGGATAGTAGTAATATCATGAGTACATTCGTTAATTTGAATTCAAAACTACTCATTTCATTCCATATTTACAATTTATCGCTCATGTTTACAAAAAAAAGAGACTGCATCGCTTTTGATACAGCCTCTTCTTATGTTAATCTTAGATTAAAAGTAGATTTACTTTTTACCTTGTTCCAATTGTAATGTATGGGTTGGTTGGTCACATACTTCGGTTGGTCCGTAGTACTGTATTGGACCCGGATAAATATAATTGATATTCTCTCCAGCCCAGTTTTCGCGTACAGATTCGTAGAACTTAAAGGGTGCACCATCCAAATGTACCAATGCTTTTTGAATAACAGGCTTCATCTTTCCATTACGACGTTCCATGTTCATCATCATAGTAATCGGCACTCCACCTGCAATCCATTCGTTGGCAGGAGCTGTCAGGTTGCGTACCGATGACATATATCCTGTTTTGCCTTCTGAAATCAAAATGGATGCTGTATAACCAAGTGAATAGGTATAATCAGCATCGAAGTTTGAAGGAATTGCACAACGTCCTTCATATCCGAAGAAGTGGTTAATGGCAGAAAATTTGCCTTTGTATTTTCCTTCCGCTTTCATCTGTGCCAGACGTTTCGCGACCATTTCTATTAATAACTTTTCTGTTTCAATTAGTGATACTTGAACGTTTCCATGAGGATCACGATCAAGTGTTAATTGTTTGGCAATCCCTTTCGGTAAACTTCGGTAAACCTCAGTACTTTCAGGAGTCAACATTCCTTTGACATATTCACGTTTTTCTTCATCAGAGTTTAATGCAATGAAGTCCTCATTGTCACTTAATAACTCATTTAACTCAGAAATAAGAGTCTTCATAGCAGGAATGAATTCAATTAATCCTTCAGGAATTAAAACAGTCCCGAAATTAAGGCCATGTTTTGCACGGTTTACAACTACTTTCACGATGTTCTCAACCACGTCTTTTAAAGTCAGGTTTTTAGCTTCTACTTCTTCCGAAATGATACATATATTCGGTTGACTTTGTAGGGCACATTCCAGCGTGATGTGTGATGCTGAACGACCCATCAAGCGGATAAAGTGCCAGTATTTCTTTGCAGAGTTAGCATCCCGTTGAATATTCCCGATCATTTCGGAATATACTTTACAAGCTGTATCAAAACCAAATGAAGTCTCTATCATTTCGTTTTTCAAGTCTCCATCGATGGTCTTAGGACAACCGATAACCTGAATGCCTGTCTTGTGTTGTGAATAATATTCAGCCAATACACAGGCATTGGTATTCGAATCATCCCCACCGATAATTACAATAGCATTAATCTCCAGTTTCTTACAAATTTCAGCACCTTTATCATATTGCCATTCTTCTTCAAGCTTGGTGCGCCCTGAACCGATAATATCAAATCCACCGGTATTAAGGTATTCATCAACAATCTCTTTGGTGAGTTCTATGTATTCATGATTGACCAACCCGCTTGGGCCGCCCAAAAAACCATACAATTTATTTTTAGGGTTTAGGGCTTTTAATCCATCATACAATCCGCAAATGACATTATGTCCACCCGGAGCTTGTCCGCCGGAAAGGATAACTCCTACACCCACGACCGGATTTTCTTTTTTTGTTCCCGCTTCAATAGTAAGTATCGGCATTCCATACGTGTTTGGAAAGAGATTCTTGATATCAACCTGGTCGGCCACAGATTCTGTTTCAGCACCCTCTTTCAGGACAACATTACCTTTTAAAGCGGCTGGCAACTTCGGCTGGTAGCTTGCCCTTGCAAGTTGCAAAGGACTTTTGGTCATTAATTTCATAAATAATATATATTATAATAGTTTGATATTCAAATATATGTTTTTCTTCCAATTTGACTGCAAAATTAAAGAAAAATTTCTATAATACAAAAAGAATGAGAGTAGATTGATGTGAAAAAAGGAAGTTCTTTTATCAAACTTTATTCTCCAAAGCCCGGGACCTTATCAACGTGATTAAAATCAGCTACATCACTTTGTTCATCTTATTTTTACTGAGGGGTAAATTTATCAATTATTATAACTACCTTTGCGCCCGAATTAAAAACAACTATACGTTGTGAGTAAAATATCCGCACACACTGCATTAACTATTGCAGACTGCTTATCTGAGGGTACACGTTTTGGAAAACGAATGAAACCCGAATCCATTTTTGATCTTTTAGGATCAAAATCTTTATGAGGGTTCCATGAGATGTTGGAATTAAAATCAACTTTCTCATGAAATATTCGCCGGATTACTACTCGAAACGTGTACTAAAAACAACAAAATGACATTTAAAGAATTGAATTTGAAGGACGATATCTTATCGGCCATTGAAGAACTTGGCTACGAGTCACCTATGCCCGTACAAGAAAAAACGATCCCCTTCATGTTGGAACAAACTGCCGATTTAGTGGCACTCGCTCAGACAGGAACAGGAAAAACAGCAGCTTTCGGGTTGCCAGTATTGAACATGATCGATCCAACCCGCAAACAAGTGCAGGCATTGGTACTTTCTCCAACCCGTGAATTGTGTATCCAGATTGCTAACGACTTAAAAGGCTATTCCAAAAACATGCGTGGTATGCGTATTGTTCCGGTATATGGTGGCGAAGATGTTCGTACTCAACTCCGTCAATTGGATACGGCACCACAAATCATTGTGGCTACTCCGGGTCGTTTAATCGACCTGATTGAACGAGGTAAAATTGAATTGGGTGGTATTGACTTCCTGATACTTGATGAAGCTGACGAAATGCTGAACATGGGTTTCAAGGAAGATATTGAAACAATCCTTCAACGGACTCCTGATACCCGTCGTACTATGCTTTTCTCGGCTACCATGCCAAAAGAAATTGCCAATATAGCCAAGCGCTATATGAAGAACTACGAAGAAATTACCGTTGGTACAAAAAATGCCGGTGCTGAGAATGTAGAACATATCTACTATGTTTCACAGGCAAAACAACGTTATATGGTATTGAAACGTATCGTGGATTTGAATCCTGATATTTACGGTATCGTTTTCTGCCGTACCCGTATGGAAACTAAAGAAGTTGCCGATAAATTGATGCACGATGGGTATAGTGCCGACGCACTTCATGGTGACCTGTCACAGGCTCAACGTGACACAGTTATGCAAAAGTTCCGTATCCGGAATATACAACTGTTGGTTGCCACGGATGTAGCTGCCCGTGGATTGGACGTAAGTGATCTGACTCACGTGATTAATTACAATTTGCCTGATGATGTGGAAATTTACACTCACCGTAGCGGCCGTACAGGTCGTGCCAATAAAAAGGGTGTTGCTGTTTCAATTATCCATTCGAAGGAGAAATTTAAAATTAAAGATATTGAGCGCATGCTCCATAAATCTTTTGAACAACAACAAATCCCTAACGGACTTGAAGTTTGTAAGAAACAATTGTTCTATATGATCGACCGCATGGAACACGTGGAAGTAAGTGAAGAACAAATTGAAACCTACATGCCTCAGATTATGAAACAATTGGAATACCTCAGCAAAGAGGAACTCCTGAAACGTTTCGTTTCATTGGAATTCAACCGTTTCTTGAGTTATTATAAGAATGCCGAAGATTTGAATTTACCTGACCGAGGATTTGATCGTGGTGAACGCGGTGAACGTGGTGAACGTGGATCGAAACCGGGTGGTCGTATCCGTCTGAAAATGAATGTTGGTGAACGCGAAGGTATTGATCCTAAACGTCTGTTGGGCATCATCAATGATGTGACCGGTGATAAATCAATCAATATCGGATCCATTGAAGTAACCAATAAATTTACTTTCTTTGATGTATTTGCCGATCAACTCGACCAGGTAGTTACTGCTTTTGCAGGACAATCGGAAGTGGAAGTTTCGGAAGCCAAGGGAAGTAAAACATTCGATGGTGGTAGCCGCAAACCGGAATATCGTCCTCGTAGTGGTGGCAGCTCAAACTCTTATTCAGGTGGTGGATACCGCGGTGGAGATCGTAGCTCAAGCAGTCGTCCTTCTGATTCTACCGGTAGTGGCGAAAAACCATGGCGTAACCGTGATGCAAGCGATCGTGGAAGCAGTCGTTCTTCAGCAGCTGGCAGTTCAGAACGCAGAAGTGGCTCTTCCTATAAAGGTGGTAGTTCTTCATACAAGAAAAGATCATAACTGATTAAATAAAACAAAAAAAGAACGGATGATTCAGCAATGAATTATCCGTTCTTTTTTTGTTTTAAAATTGATCAGAACAATTAAGTAATTGGTAATAAATGATGTCCTATTATTAAAAAAACACTTAATCAACTCTCAGCCCTATCACCCTCTCTTTGGGAGAGGGCAGGAGGAGAGGTCGTATTTCAAGTAGAATAAAATAGAACATTATATTCTTTCTATTACTTAAGTGTCTATATTTTTTTAAAGAATAAAGTATTTTCAATGTGGAGTATATCCCATGCATAAAAAAAATCACCTCACTTAGTTTTCTAAGTGAGGTGGAAATACGATCGCTGTATTGTTGAGTCTTTTTTCAATCTAACCTTGATTGGTTTAACTTTGTAAACTCAGTTTGTTGGCGAAAGTCTTGAAATAATTTTCAACCCAACGTACCATTTGTTTGTCTGTCATGACATCTGCTGATTCAACCGATAATAGGCGGGAATGGATGTGGGGATATTTAGTCATTTGCGCTTCAAATTCTTTTTTTATGAGAGAAGGACCAAATAAGACTAATTCATCGACATCTTTAATCCCTTGTAATATATTTTTAAAGTATTGATGCTTCACGTTCTTTAATTTGTGCATATTCTTAATCTCCGTACTGTAATGTTGATTCCCGAATCTGGCAAATTCTTTTGTATCCCCGGGTAATCTGAGTTTTGTTTGAATTGGGGAAGAGATAATTTTACAGGCTTTATTTGGAATCTTGGGTGATTTCCCTAACCGCTCTCCGGGTAGAGATCTTTGTACATTTGTACGATGTTCAACTTCATCTAAGGATATGATGACAGCTTTTTCTGTATCAATCCATACTCCAACTTGTTTTTTCATACTTGTTTAATTTAAATAAATTAGTACCAAGAGTAACTTACCGTTTTTCGCAATAATTACGCTGTTGAATAAATGATTTTCATCAGGCTTATATTTCAAAGATCATGATTCTTTTAATTAGGAACAAATCCAAATTATAAATGTTGCCTGTCAATTTTTAGTTTTATGTTTTTTAACGTCAAGAACCCAAGAAGTAGCACATTCACTTTCAATTACAAAAAGGGACATTAAATTTATTTGTAAGAGGGAATAGAACTAATCACTGATAGTAAGAGTGCGACCATACTTAAACTAATCATGCATTTATTTATCGAAAATAGAATTAAAGATTTGATATCTTGTATACAGTTTTTTTGTTATTCGAAAATGAATAGTTATCTTTGCATATAACAAACAACATATTATTCGTTATATGCATAAAGAAGATATAAATGCTAATATATTAGCTGATAAATTAATTTTATTCGATTCAAATCCTACATCAATTGCTACTTCTATTGCAGAAAGAATGAAAAGAAACCGTCTGGAACTTAACCTGACACAAAATGCCCTGGCTTCACGTTCCGGTGTTAGCTTTGGCAGCGTACGCCGTTTTGAAAATACAGGTGAAATATCGCTAAAGAGTCTGATAATGATTGCTATTGCATTAGATTCGACTGAAGAATTTTCATCCCTCTTTTCATCCCTGAAATATAAAACTATTGAAGATGTTTTGTCACTTCATGAACCTAAAACCAAGAAACGCGGACGGATCAATTAAACCGATATCATGTCAATTCAATTAAAAAATAATATCCAGTTATTGGATGTAATGCTTTCAGGGTTAAAGGTGGGTAAAATGGCACTTACCCCCGACAGGCTTTGCGCATTTGAATATGATGCTGATTATCTACGTTCCGGCATATCGGTTTCACCTTTTTATCTTCCTATTCAACCCGGTGTATTCGTGGGGAAGCGAGATCCTTTTAATGCCAATTTTGGGGTTTTTAATGATAGTTTGCCTGATGGTTGGGGAAGTTTAATACTCGACCGTTATTTAAAAGAACAGGGAATTGATCCCCGTAGTTTGTCGCTTTTAGAACGGCTTAGTCTGATTGGTAAAACAGGTCGTGGGGGACTTGAATATATCCCTGACAACAGTGTTTTAAAGCCCGATGAAATTCTAAATATTGATTTATTAGCGAATCAGGCTGCAAAGATATTGCAATTTGACTATTCTGGCGATTCGCTTGAACAACTCTACCATTATGCAGGATCTTCGGGTGGAGCTCGTCCAAAGGTTTTTGTAACTATGAATGGTGAAGATTGGTTAATCAAGTTCAAAGCTTCGAATGACCCCGATAATGTGGGTGAAATTGAATATAATTACTCCCTGCTTGCAAAAGAATGCGGAATTGATATGCCTGAAACAATGCTTTTCGAAGGAAAGTATTTTGGAGTAAAGCGTTTTGATCGTGAGATAAACAAGAAGTACCATGTTATCAGTGCTGCCGGATTATTACATGCCGATTATAGAATACCCAGCCTGGATTATTCGATGTTGTTGACTGCTTGTTTTAAATTAACGAGAAATATTGAAGAAGTGTATAAGCTCTTTAGGCAAATGGTTTTTAATGTACTGATTGAAAACAGGGATGATCATGCTAAGAATTTTTCTTTCCTGCTTAAAGATAATACCTGGCAACTCTCGCCAGCCTACGATCTTTTACCCGGTGGAGGTTTTAATGGTTACCATACGACTACTATAAACGGAAAAGGAAATCCAACAGAAAATGATATTTTTGCTGTTGCAGATAGTGTTGGGCTTAATAAGCAACGAACCAGGGAAATATACCTGGAACTTTCGAACACCTGTCGGCAAATAAGTATCTAAACAAAAAATACTCACTTTATGATTTTCTTGATACACCAATTTTCTTAAAGGAGATAGTCTGACTAATCACTCATCTCAATCCGAATGATTATCTTTGCAACTTAAATTTGTAAGAAAGAATGGAGCCAATACTCAACGAACCTAAAAAGTTATATAACGAACCCATGCATACCTGCGAACATATCCTGAACCAGACCATGATTCGTATGTTTGGATGTGAGAGATCGATGAATGCCCATATTGAACGAAAAAAATCAAAGTGTGACTACATATTACAAGATGCCCCAACAGAGACACAGATTCAGCAACTAATCAGTAGGGTGAATGAAGTGATCGACCAGCATTTGCCTGTAACTATCGAATTAATGCAAAGGGAAGAGGCCGCTTTACTTGTCAGTTTGTCCAAGCTGCCTGAAGAGGCAACCGATACCCTGCGAATAGTACGGGTAGGTGATTACGATGCCTGTGCCTGTATTGGCCAGCATGTGGAGAATACCTCTGAGTTAGGCCGTTTTGAAATTGTCAGCCATGATTTTGAAGCCGGACGCTGGCGTGTGAGGTTTAAGTTAGTATAAAAACCTCAAAACGTAAACTTCAAAACGTACGCAGTACTTTTGAGCGTTTTCTTTGATTGTTTTCTTTAGGAATTCAAAAATTGTTTTCTTAGAATATTTTCTATATTTTTATTTATCATTTTTCTTCATGACCAACGACTCAATAGACCAACCAATACAGGAAACCTATACTCCACCAAAACACCCACGTAAAAGTTGGGGATCACGCTTTATTCGCTTTATTCGGAATCTGTTTTTGTTATTCATTATTCTCAGTATCGTTTGGGTTGTTATAGGCCTTTTCCTGCCAATATTAGCCACACCCCTTATGTTTATTCGTTCTGCTGAATCTATTTCCCATGGTGAATTCCCCAGAAACAGCAAACATTGGGTATCCATTGATGAGATTTCACCGAATATGGTTCAGGCAGTCGTAGCTTCCGAGGATAATCTGTTCATGCAACATCACGGCTTTTCGTTCGAGAGCATGACTAAGGCTTTTGAACATAACCTAAAGGGTAAACGTATCCGGGGCGGAAGCACCATTTCGCAACAAACTGCCAAGAATGTATTCCTGTTCCCCAACCGTTCTTATATACGCAAAGGATTGGAAGCCTATTTTACTGTCCTGATCGAATTGGTATGGCCTAAGAAGCGCATTATGGAAGTCTATCTGAATGTCATTGAAACAGGTGATGGGATTTATGGAGTTGAAGCTGCATCGGAAGAGTATTTTGGTGTACATGCTTCCCGGCTTAGCAGGTCGCAGGCAGCTACCATTGCTGCTTGTCTGCCCAACCCGAGGCGTTTTAATGCAGGACATCCATCCGGGTATATCCAACGCCGAAGCCATATCATTGCCGGTTTGATGGGTAAAGTGGAACAGATTAATTTTAATAGGATAACACCTCCGGTTAAACACAAACATAAACACCATCACAGACGATCATGAATAAATTAATCGACTATCAGGATTGGGGATTGGTGGAGTACAATGAAGCCTGGTCAAAACAAGAATCACTGTTTAATGCCTCCATTGAAAAGAAGATGCAGGGAGAACCAACTCCTAATTACCTCGTTTTTTGTGAACATCTCCATGTGTATACCCTGGGTAAGAGCGGCGATGAACAAAACATGTTGCTGAGTATGATTCAGCTGCAGGCTAAAAATGCCACCTTTGTTCATTCCAACAGGGGGGGGGACATAACCTATCACGGTCCCGGCCAGGTAGTAGGGTATCCTATCTTTGATTTAGCCAACTTTGAACTGGGGCTCAAGCAATATATCTTTAGGATCGAGGAAGCTATTATTCAAACGCTCTCTTCCTATCAGATTCCTACAACACGCCTGGAAGGATCCACCGGGGTCTGGCTTGATGTAGGTACACCAACCTGTCGTAAGATTTGTGCCATCGGTGTTCGCAGTTCCCGATATGTTACCATGCACGGCTTTGCACTGAATGTCAATACCCAGCTTGAGTATTTCAACTACATTAATCCTTGTGGATTTATCGACAAAGGGGTTACTTCCATGGAAAAAGAATTAGGTCGTAAAGTTGATATGGAAGAACTGAAAGCCAGGCTAAGGAACTCGATTGAGGAGCTGTTTAGTCGGAAGTAGGTGGTGGGTAGTGAATAGTAGGTAGTAGGTAGAAAAGAAAGTAGTCAGAAATAGTAGTCAGAAATAGTAGTCGGAAAATATAACTTTTAAACAGCAAGGGCTTCACATTTAATGAAGCCCTTGCTGTTTAACTATTTTGATATTGAATATTCTGTGATAATATTATGTAAATAATCTTGCTAATAGTCTTATTAATAGCATTTTTACTTACTACCTACTTGCTTTTCTATCTACTACCTACTATTCACTACCTACTACTTTCCGCTGCTTTTTGAATTATCTTCTTTGCCTCTTCGTCCGCCCTTGCATTGATAGTCGCTGCCTTTTTCGTAGCCTCATCCAACATCTTTTTTGCACCAGCCTCGGCAATTCTTTTGGTAAATGGGTTGGAAGTTTTGGCTACCAACTGGTCACCCTGTACTTTTGCATCGGCTATCAGTTTATCGCCTAGTTTTTGTGCCTCATTCCGTATTTTATCTGCCTGTTCTTGTGCGGTTTTTAAGGCAGCATCCTTTTGTTTCCGGGCTTCTTCAATAGCTTTCGTCTTAGCAGCATCCACTTGTTTATTCACTTCGGTTACCGCTTTTTCTTTCACGTCGCTTACCATACTTTTCAGAGTACCTGTCAGATCCAGGGATACTTTAGGTTGACTGAACGTACCACCTATTTTCATATTCACCGTTGAGAATCGTCCTAACTTGAATTTTTCAGGTAGTTGAACTTTCCCTGCATAGGCAATGGACTTATCCAGTCCGGTTGAGCCGCCCAGGTTCATTTTGACATCTCCCAGGGTGATATTAAACGGTTTTGTATTCAGTTTCCCATCTTTTATCGTGAAATTCAGATTTAAATCCTTGATGGTTGTATTGGCAAGTTCCGGACGCTTTAAACTTGTAGCCAGGGTATTGAGCACCTGTACATTTGCCAGACCCACTGATTTGGTAGACAAGGAACCACTCCCGACCAGTGAACCCATGTCGGGCATCATGTCATTTTGCAATAAGGAGTTGAATGAGAACTTTGTGGAGAACTTCCCGGAGGCATTGCTGAAAATAGGTACTATCTTTTGCAGGGTTTCTACCTGCTTAAATACTTCATTAAAGACCACATCACTCATGTTCAGGTCGAAATTCACAGTAGGCTTTTTAGGATTGCTGGTACTGTACACCCCGCTCATCGTTATGTTACCCCCAAAAGCCTGCAATCCCATGTCCTGAATCTTTACATCCCCGTCGAGTACACGCAATACCCCTTTTGCATTGGTGAAATTCATTTTTTCGTATACCAGCTGTTTGAAGTCCGATTGCAGGGTGAAATCGATATTCTTCGGAATCACCATGACAGTTAGTTTCGTGCTTGCAGGCTGAGGTTTTGTTTTATCGGATGCCATAAAGTCACTGACATTGAAATAATTGGAGTGCATGGTCATTTGACCTTTCAGTGTTTTGTTCTGCAAGGCATACGCTACAAAGTTCTCAAGCTTCCCGGTAGCCGATAGATCGTTACGCCCTATTTTGATCTGTAACGTATTCAGGTTTACATATTGGTTATTGAAAATCATGCTGGCTTTCGTAATTGCTATTTCCTGTGGCAACGTACTCATTTTTGCCAGCATATTACTAATGGTCATGGATCCTCCAAACCTGAATTTATCGTATTGTTTCGTTTCGTAGTACGACATACGCCCTCCCAAATTGAGATTCATATCGAAAATACCACTCAGTTTAGTATCCTTTGATAGCGGATAAATCTCCCCGATATTCCCCAAATCGACTTTCCCTATTGCCTTCATCAACAGTTCAGGATCCGATATGGGATACAAAATCCGCAGTTGGGCCATGAACGGGTTACCACCCATTTGGAACGAAAACCTGGATATTTCAATAATGGTTGCATCCAGTGTCTTACCCGGATTTGTTATTCGAGCCGCAATATTGATGTTTTGAAGAGGTTTCGGTAAATTCGGATACTGAAACCAACCGTTGACTGCTGTCAGTTTAAAATCAAAGGCAGGGTAAATCTCCCCGATCATTTTACCCTTCATAAAGCCGGTCATGGATACTTTGCCCCCGGTTTTAACCTCTTCGAACGAGTTGGCATAAATGGCAGGTATCATCGAAAGTATGGCCTTGAAATCCACTTTGTCGGCATTTAGCTTTAAATCCATGTCATAACCGTTATCCAGCATCTTCACCCAGCCCACCAGTGCAAACGGTATGGCATTGATCCGCGAGGCATTTTTGCTAAATGTAAACAGTTTTTTATTCATATTTGCGTTGATATCGGCATCCAATTCTGCATCGGCATTGGATAGATACTTTATCCCGTCCATCAGAAAATTGATTTTCCCAACAGAGGTATGTGTAACCAACAGGGAACTATCGGCTGTAAAATCGCCGCTGGTCGTGTGATTCAGGTCCTTAATTTCAGCTTTCATTTTGCCTTGTTCATCCCAATATACGATATCAGCATTTTTGATAACAAAATCCTTTAATTTCAGGTTGAAACTGCTCTTGGTCATATCGGGTTTCTGAAGGGTAGTATCCTCTTTCATAATGTCCCAGTTCACTTTTCCATTGGCCAGCACATGTGCCAGTACCCGGGTGTTGCTAAACTGAAGCTTTTTAATTTCATACCCTTTATCCGAAAATAAACTCTTCAGGTTCAATACCAGGTCTACATTTTCACAGGAAATCAGCGTGTCTTTTGCAAATTCACCCACTCCCACAATGCGCATGTTCCCCACACGTACCGTTGCATTCGGGAAATGACGGATAAAACTCAGGCTGAAATCCTCGAAATCAACCTTTGCCACCAACTTGTTATTCACCTGCTCTTTAGCCAGCTTCATGATTTTGTCCTTAAACGCGTAGGGCAAAACCAGTAATGCCGCAAACAGCACTCCGAGAACCGACAGACTTATGATAAGTCCCTTTTTTACTTTTGTATTCATATGGATTTTAAATTTCAGGATATTTTATATTAACAACAAAACATTGCAACTTGTTCTTAAATTAATGGTTGCAAATTTACAGAATTCTTTCCTATTATCTCTCTGTGTCACTTGGGTTTTGGTTAAAACGTGCAGTTCTGCTCCCTGGTTGCATCCATTTAATGACTCATTTCTCCGATTTTATTTTTCCAACCCCCTGAAAAATTGAATTATCTTTTAAAACTTCACCATTTGGAAGGGATTCCTGATACCATTCTTCCGATATCGGTCAACGGGATCACCGTAAATAAAATGGTTACATCCTGAATATACAATTTGTAGAAGTAATGAGTTCCATAAAATGTCGCCTTTTTAATAATCCGATCGTTTTTTCCGACTATAATGAATGCTACATGCTGTTGCACCTTTTTTTATATGCGAATCCTCAGAATTCAGTCTTTATTTATTCGTTGCAAAGTGAGGGCAAAGTGAGGGCAAAGTGAGGGCAAAGAGAGGGCAAGGAGAGGGTAAAGTGAGGTAAACCTCTCTTTGCCCTCAATTTGCCCACTCTTTGCTATCTTTTAAATGTCAATTTACAGTGACTAAATCATATCGAAATTCAGTTCATACTCCAGTAGGATGAATTGTAGATGAAGAATTAAAATCAGGAGTGAATTGAATTCAGGTTCAGGTTCGACTTTAATGCCCCAAGTTTGTCATTGGGAGAGGAAGCGGAAGTGCTGTCACCTATTTTCCATAGAAATGAAATAGGAAAATCGGCTGTAAACATGAGTGGGTAGTATCAAAAGGGATAAATTGCATACTTATTTGAATGGAAGAATTTAATATTCAACCCAGAAAGAACAGAATAGATTTTTAAAAGTTGGAGACTTCGGGTAAAAACGATCATCCTGATAAATGGTTAAAGATTTTTTATAAAAGTAAAAACAATAGACGTAAATACTTTGTTATAAGTTGATTCTTGGGAACTTTCATTCTCGGAAAGGGTCGGCAAAGTATCCGGAAAAAGAAAAAAACGATGCTTAAATCACACTCTATGGAAAAGCAATTCAACCCTGATGGCTTTATCCCTGAACATGGTGGTTATGGACGGTTGATCACCTACCAAAAAGCCGAAATTATTTTTGATGGCACAAAATACTTAACGAATAAGTACTTTCAACCTTATGGCCGGACTCTAGACCAAATGGTACAAGCTGCCCGCTCATGCAAACAGAATACTGCGGAAGCCAGCATGGCTTCGGGCACTTCGAAAGAGACAGAAATAAAACTCACCCATGTTACTACTTACTTGTTTTCACAATAAATAAAGACTTTAGAGAAAGAATTTCTTCAGGAAGGTGGACTTCGTAAACGCATGTTACAGGCAAGATTGAATGTTCGAAAGAAATAAAATTGATTTTTGCAATCAGAGATTGT
>Ga0302210_10000391_pt1 | contig 20444 bp, 15 predicted proteins | sample II_Fen_E3_2_FD_198793 | JGI IMG/M metagenome (GOLD analysis project Ga0302210, IMG submission 198793) | Peat permafrost microbial communities from Stordalen Mire near Abisko, Sweden - II_Fen_E3_2 | ecosystem: Environmental > Terrestrial > Soil > Wetlands > Permafrost | place: Sweden: Abisko... | reverse complement strand
GATATATCCAACAGTCTTTTATCTTCTTTTTCAATTACACCTTTAGAATGCAAATTCGAGTTTTTTAGAATTTCTTCTAAATATATTTTTAAAGTTTTATTTATTTCTTGTAATTCAGTTACTTCAGTAGTCAAAGTTCTAATTTGGTTTTGTTGAGATTTCTTGTTTAATAAATCTCTAAAAAGCCCAGACCATTGTTCTTTTAGCCAAATTTCTATATCATCTAATCTTTCAAAAGGTTGAATAGGATTGTTTCTCGGTTTTGAAAGAATATTTTCTATAAAATGGAAGATGTTAACGGAATCAACGTGAGCATATTTTATAGAAGTATTTTCTTTATTTTTTAAGAAAGTTCGATATTCACTATTCACATTTGATTCAATTAAAATATAAATTGGTACATCTTTCTTAACAGCACTATCATATTCTTTTTTAGTAATACTTTCATATCGTTCAAAAAATTTTCTGTCAGGTCTCCTTTCGCTACTACTTACTTCTGAACCATACCGACCTCCAATTATTAAAACAAAAATATCTACATTTTCAACTTCTTTATAACAAGATTCGTCTAATGGAATATCGTAAGAATAAGCAATATCTCCTTTTTCAGATAAAATAGATTCATAACCTAAATTTGTAATAAATATATCCAATGAATACCTAATGTGTTTTAAATCATAATAAGTTGAGCTAATAAATACTCTCGGTTTTGCCATGATATTATTTAGTTTAGAATTAGATTATCACCTTTAACTACTGAGATTATCTCCTAATGGTTAGATATTTACATCGTACAGCCTAATGTTTGTAAAACTTATTCAGGATATTATTGGTCATGCCTGTTGTTGGAATTTGTAATTACATACATCCTTTGGATTCTTTGGATTTGCAATTCTTTAACTGTATTTCCGCCCAAAAGTACGAACTAGTTTTAACATACCCAACATTATCCGCATTTATTTAAAATAAACACAAAAAGTATTGAATTTAAGAAATAATATAAAGTCCCCACTCCCACTCGTTTCCTAACGAAGGGGCATCTGGTTTTACGTTTCCAACGTCGATACAAGGGTGCTTTGTATTTAAGAATCGTTACAAACGATGCACAAAAAGCCCCTCGTAAGGAAACGAGGGGCAGTTGATATGTTTTTTGCTTTCAAGGCAATCTATACTGAATTTCTAATAGTTACGGTTGTTCAGCTTCCCTCTATAAACTTTTTCGGGGTTTGATTCCAAGTTCCACGCACCCTTCCAGGTAACTGTCAATTGCATTTTCAAAATCAGCCTTTAATTCAGTGATGGATTGACCTTCGTACGTGATACTATCTTTCACCATTCCTTCTACTTTTCCGAACAACCAATTATCGGCTGAAGGATTTTCCATAGTACCGGTGTACCCTTTATATTTTAAATTATCCATGATATTCTGATTCTCAAAGACTGGTAAGTAAAATTACAATTTTATTTCTTTACTAATGCGCCGGGTATCACCCGTTGAATCAGCACTATATTTTGATGTACAGTATAAATGATTGTCATTTTTTTGTAATAGACGCATCTGGCATTGAATCCATATTTTAAAACAGTGGATAGTGTCGAAACAGGGAAACTATCGGCAGAATATTTCAATGATACAATCTAACTATATATGCCTTGGATATAGTTCTTTGATGTGTTGGGGGATTTACATGTTTCAACAATGTAAAAGTGTAGGTTTTCAATATCCTTGTCCGCCTGTTGAGAGGTTCTGACTTGATAGGTTTTCATTTTTTCCGGATATCATAGCCGTAATGCTCATCCATTTTTTTCCAGAGCTTCTCAAACGATTCATCCAGGGAGAATGTTTCTAAAGGGTTGCCATCCTCGCCTAAGGGAAACGGCTTGTCAATTTGAACATATTTCTTGTGTTTTTCTAATTCCTGGGCTATTTTCCGACCTTGTGGAGTGCTAACGTCAATATGGGCTGTTATGGTCATCATTTCCTTTTTTTGATTTAGAATAATCTTATGCAAATATACAACTTACTCTAAAATAGATCATGGATAAAACTAAAATGTTCGTCTTTTTATGATTTTGATTCCGGCTACCCCAAATCTCCGGTATAAAGCTGCTCCACTGGGAAAATCAAGTCCCGGTTCTTGCCCCATACAATATTGCCATGATCGAGGCAAAATTTCTTGAAATTTAATTGGTTCAGGTATTTATTCTATTGCGAATGGGGATGCTTGTTTAAAAAGACTCCAACATCCACTCTTTTTACTGTCCCGTCATTAAAGCGGAGTTCTACCGTAAAATCGGAAACACAATCAGCTTTTTCTATAAATAATTGCCGTGCCATAATAAATTCTATCTTATTTTTTTTAGAAGGACGACTGAAATCATGATTTACATTGGATTTAAATATAACGATAATAAAATGATATTTGTTTGCTGAAAAAGCCGGAACAGGTCTAATTATATTTCAAAACCCATTGTTCAATAAATGGTTACAATCAAATTGTATTTATACTGTATTTTACTTTTAATTAATTTTTAAATATGATTATCCGCAAAGTATACTAAGATAAATCCATATACCCAAATCCGAAGGATTTAAATATGAATAACCATATATGAAATGTATGGAAATAAGAAGAAGAAGAACATGTACCTAACCCCGACAGGGGTTGAATAACAATAAACTAACCCTTTAAAAATTGAAAGAGTATAGCAATAAAGGATATAAGAGAGATTTGATTTAGTTATTCAACCACTCCCGTGGTTGGTGATTTGCGACAATCATTTTCCATGCATTTCATACATGGTTATTCACATTCAATTCCTTCGGAATTATAAAATGATAGTAACAAGATCAATTTTTCAAAGCTTTAGGAGCTTTTGCGGATAATTATTTTTTCGAATGATTTATGCGGGTAAATGTATCTTTATTTAGAAACATCAAATATCTTTGTATTATTAGAATCCAGTCATTGAAAAACGGATTGAAATAATTGCACAGCCTCAAGCTTAATAATTTCCTGATATTGTGGTGTAAAATATAACCAAGAAGTTTTTCCATGTTTTTCGGAAAACACAACAGAGAATCATTTGCAATTGTTTTAAAGCATAAAGAGACGCAAACATGAAAACGAATCAAGAATACAAAACACTGGGGGAATTAGAAAATAAATACTATGGAGTAGCCGGCACCCCCGAAAGAGAACAATATGAATTTGAACTATCCATGGAGATATTGGGCGAAAAGCTCAAACAAGTCAGAAAAGAAAAGAACCTGACACAGGAACAATTAGGCTTATTGATTGGAGTACAGAAAGCACAAATTTCAAAATTGGAAAAAGGAAACAACAGTGCATCAATATCCACTGTCATCAAAGTTTTTTCTGCCATGAAAGCCAAAATTAAATTTAAAATTGAATTAGCAAACAGCCCTGAATTAATAGCACAATAGAAAGCTATTCCTTAAATTGTTCCAAACGCTTTCCTAACGATGGGATGATATTCTTTCTGCCAACATCTTCCTAACGACTACTTACTACCAACTTCTATCTTCCAATTTTTAGCACTCTGTCTGCTTCATTTCCACCCTTTCACCTTTAATGCCCATTCCCATGGATTCCACAGGTTACTGAAGCAGTATGTTGTCTTCACCGATTAACCACTCATCCTGCATCTATTCGGTCTAGAGTAAGTCTTTAGAGAGACTTTAAAGAGGGTTCAGATAGGGTTCAGATAGGCTTACCTATCCGAACCCTATCTCAACCCTATCTGAACCCTATCTGAACCCCCTCGCAAGTGCGACCAGATAGAGACCAGAAGGCGGATAGTTAAAGAGATGAAACAAGACATCGGGAGGCATGCCGGAAAGGTGACGGCAGCCGGAAAATCGAGAGAGCGTGGTGTAACTACAACCGGACAAAAACCGAATACAGGTGTTTTGTAATTGGAAATGATCTGGAACGAATGATGCGGAATGTTAGTTGCAGGGCTGTACGGTGAAAGACACAGGGAGAGGGCTGCCTGCATACGTGCATAAAAAAAGGCTGCCTCACGGGGAGACAGCCTTCAACAGAGAATATTTTAAAAACTTATTCTGCAGGTTTCATAATCACTTCCAACACATTGCCCTGTGAAACGATGTTTTTCAGGGTGGATTGGATCAGTGCAGGGGTTAAGGCTTCGACTGATGGTTTAAAATCGTCCACCAGATTCAGCTTGTCCTGATAGTAGCGCACCACAGCACCTTGCCACCAGGCGTTTTCAGCCAGATCCTCGGTGTATTTCTTCAGCAGGTTTTCCTTCACCTTTTGCAAATCGTCGGGACGAGGACCTTTCGCTACTATCTCGTCGATTTCTGAATAAATGATCGACAACAGCTTGGCTTGTTTGGCAGGGTCGGTATCGAATTGCATCAACAACGAAGCTTCAGGAACCGGGATATTCGACAGGCTTCCACGAACACCGACACCATACGAACCGCCTTCTTTCTCACGAATGCTTTCGAGGTAACGGATATTCAGGATACTGCCGATAGCATTCATTATAGTCCGGTTGGCCACATTGTATGGCAGGGTGGCAGTGAACAGGACGAAATTCGATGCTTTCTTGATCTTCATCTCTTTCGTAAAATCATTGGTCACTTTGCCTTTCGGTTTGCGGATATTGTTATCGGTAAATTTCTCGGAACCCGGTTTGGATTTAATTCCTCCCAAATAGGTACAGATCGCTTTTTTCACAGCCTCATTAGTCGGATCGATATTACCGGTAAAGACAAAGGTAAAATCGGCAGGCATGGCAAACCGATCCTTGTAGATAGCCAGTGCTTTATCCTGATCGATATAATCGAGGGTTTTAAGACTCAGGATCACCGTACGCGGGTTATGGTTGGTAATCATCGTATTGACAGAATCGGAGAAAGCCTTGCGTGGATCACTGGCAATGTTGGCCAGGCTGGCACGATAGGAATTCATCATGGCCTTAAAGGCATTGTCGTCCTTACGGGGAGCTGTAAAGTTGAGATACACCAGTTGCATAAGGGTTTCGAAATCATTCACCGATGAATTTCCGGAGAATCCTTCGTCATAGCCACCGATCGAAGGGGCTACGGAAGCAATCTTCCCTGTCAGAATTTTATTCAGCTCAATCAGGTTATACTCGCCCAGGCCGTTATTGGCAACCACACCGGCAGCAAGTGTTGCCGAAGGCAGGTCAGCAACCTTGGATACCTTTGACAGCCCACCTTCACTGAAGGCACTCAGCAGTATTTCGTCCTTTTTAAAAGTGGTAGGTTTAAAAACCACCTTTACGCCATTGCTCAATGTCCACTCGGTAGTACCCAGGGATTTATTTTGGGAAACCTTTGCAACCGTCCCTGCAACAGGCGCAGTGGTAATCAATGGCTTATTGGATTTTTCTTCAGCCTTGGCAGTCAACACCGCTTTTTTAGAGTTATCAATGGCAGCACGGATCTGGACCTCGGTAGGAATTTTCACGGCCTCCTTGTCGGGAGCCATAATGGATACGATCATGTTGGTGTCGATAACATACGATTTAGCCACCTGGTTCACCATATCCAGCTTGAGCTGAGGCAACATGCCCTGCATAGTCTGGTATTCCCATTCGATACCCGGAATGACTTCCTGGTTCAGGAAATGACGGACATATTCTTCTACCAGGTTATTATTTTTCTGGTTATCCCGTTCGTTATAGGCCTTTTCAATTTTTTTCAGGTAATCAGTCTTGGCACGTTCCAATTCGGAATTGGTAAAGCCAAAGCGTTTAATTTTTTCAGCTTCGAGCAAAAGGGCATTCAATCCGGTCAATTCCTGGCCTTCCTTAGGCACAGCCAGCATCTGGAATGCATCTTCGGACTTCACCAATTCGCCGTAATTGGCATATCCTCCAACGAAAGGAGCATCTGCCTGTTGGGTGATCTCCTCGAAGCGATTGTCGATCATGGTCGAGATCAATCCGTTGATAGTGATGATGGCATACCCTTTCATGGCAAGTTTTACTGCATCCGGAAGTTTGGCATGTTTGTACTCCAGCTCAATACGGGTCATACGGGCTTCTTTATCCTTAACAACGGATACAATCGGCTGTTGGTTATCCGCAATTGGATAGACTATGCGGGGAGTGGAATCCTTACGTTTGGGGATATCCGAGAACAGGGCTTTAACCTTTGCTTCTACTTTGTCTACATCGATGTCACCAACAATGAGGATAGCCTGCAAATCGGGACCATACCATTTCTTGTAAAACTCGCGGATGGTGTTATGGCCAAAATTATTGATAATGGCAGTATCGCCAATCACATCACGTTTAGCATATTGCGAACCCGGATATTTTAGTTTGTTCGATTCTTTCCACATACGGCGTTCGGCTCCTGCACCGGTACGCCACTCTTCACGGATCACACCACGTTCGGCATCAATCTCCGTATCTTCGAGCGAGATAAAGTTCGACCAGTCGTGCAGTACCAGCAAGGCACTGTCGACAATTCCATCCCGTACCGTCGGGACATCCGAGAGGTTGTACACCGTTTCATCAAGTCCGGTATGGGCATTGATATCGGCACCGAATTTCACGCCGACGCCTTCGAGGTAATTAATGATCCCTTTCCCGGGGAAATTCTTAGTACCATTAAAGGCCATGTGTTCAAGGAAATGGGCAAGTCCATTCTGGTTGTCATTCTCGAGGATGGCACCAACGTTCTGGGCGATATAAAATTCAGCCCGTTGTTTCGGTTCTTTATTGGCACGGATATAATAGGTCAGGCCATTATCCAGTTTACCGTACCGTACCTTGGGGTCGATCGGCAAAGGTTGAACTTGCTGGGCACCTGCATGGAATGCCAGCACAAGCATTAAACAAAAAGAAATCAATCTGGAAAGATTTTTTTTCATACTCTAATTTTATTAATGGATTGGTTACTGGGAAAATAATAATGAGTTGTTATATGTTAATAAAGTTACAAAGGAAAGTATTTTTTCTTGATTCACAAAATAACAGCCTTGTTTTTTGTTAAGAATTTAATGTTTTAAATAAAAAAAGCCGGTTCTTCATCATGGATTAGCGATTCAGGTTGTATTTTTGTATTTCGATAGCTACTAAGATTTTAGAATTGAAATAAAATAAAGAAAACACCATGTCCGAAGAATTGTTCAATCCGGCAGGAGCCGGCAAGAAAGAAACATACGAATCACTGATTCCGCAACTGGGAGCATTGATAGCAGGTGAACCTGATTTGACGGCCAACCTGGCCAACCTGAGTGCTGCCTTGCACGATACTTTTGGCTGGTGGTGGGTAGGGTTTTACTGGGTGAAAAACAACGAGCTGGTGTTAAGCCCGTTCCAGGGTCCGATAGCCTGTACCCGCATCAAATCCGGGAAAGGGGTGTGCGGGACAGTGTGGAAAGAAGCAAAAAGCCGGCTGGTGCCGGATGTCAATGCCTTCGCAGGACACATTGCGTGCAGTGGCAGCTCGGTGTCTGAAGTGGTGGTGCCGATATTTGACAAGCAGGGCCATGTAGTGGGGGTATTGGATGTAGACAGCGAACGGTATGATGTGCTGGATGAGGAAGATGTATTCTATCTGGAAAAGATCAGCCAGTTGATAACTGAGATACTGTAAGAAACTGTCTGACAGAATAATTATACCTGAATAGACCATCTCTTAAATTGCCACAAGCCCCTAAAGGGGATGTTCAAGTGTTTTTTTATAATAGGACATTATTTATTACCCATTACTTAAATCAGGAAATGGCATCCAGATTTTCGGTATTATCAATGTTTTTGGCCCCCGTGGAGTATAAGTTTTCAATCCGTTGGGCATATCGGCTTTCGACCTTTCCACGCATAATTTTCATTGTACTGTTCACCAGTCCGTTTTGTTCGGTAAAAGGTTGCCCGAGTACTGCCACCGCTACCGGGAGCCATCGTTCGGGAAACAAGCCTTCAAATCTACCGCCTTTGCGGTACTCATTGATTTCGGACTGAAGTTTATCCAGTGCCAGCTTCTTTGCCTCCGGAGTATTCCAGTCTAGCTGAGGTTTCTTACGCTGTACATAGCGCTTTAAAGCTTCTTTATTGGGAACCACCAACGCAGTGGTATAGGGGTTCTGATTGTTGTAAAGGACGACCTGGTCGATGTAAAGTGAATTGTCGGCCAGCGATTCCTCAATGCCTTCGGGACTGTATTTCTCGCCATCGCCGGAGATCAGCAAGCTTTTGAAACGCCCTACGACATACAGGAATCCATCGTTATCCATATATCCCAGGTCACCGGTATGAAGCCACCCATCAATAATGGTTTCGGCAGTTGACTTTTCATTCTTGTAATACCCGGCCATGACATTCTCGCCTTTGATAACGATCTCCCCCTTTTCCAGGTTTGGTAATTCCATCCCGTCAGCATCACAGATCTTCAGCTTCATATTTTTCACCAGATAACCGGATGAACCCAATTTATGGTTCTTCAACCCATTCGAGGAAATAATAGGGGTTGCTTCGGATAAGCCGTAGCCCTGGAACATAGGCATTCCAATGGCATAAAAGAACCGTTGTAAATCAATATCGAGCAATGCACCGCCGCCAATAAAGAAATCGAGTCTACCTCCAAAGCCTTCGCGTATTTTAGCAAACATCATTTTATCAAACAGCATCAACAATGGCTTCTTGAAAATCTGCAACCCACGACCTTTGTTATATCCTTCCTTATTATACGAATAGGCCATTTTCAAGGCTAACTTAAACAACCAGGCAATAAAAGGACCCTGAGCCCGGATATTGCTTTCAATGTTCTTCCTGAAGCTCTTGGCCAGGGCAGGAACGCTTAATAACAAGTTAGGCTGGAGCTCCCGAATGTTGATAGGAATATTTTTCAGGGTTTCCATTCCGGTCTTGCCGGTTTGTACAGTGGCTACACTGGCGCCCGAAGCCATGAAACTATAAAATCCGGCCACATGGGCAAAGCAGTGGTCAAGGGGCAGGATGATCAGGGTGCGGTACGTAAAGGGGATGGTCATTAAGGACAAAGCCTGCTCTACATTCGCAGTATAATTACGGTGCGTAAGCATGATGCCCTTTGGATCGGCGGTGGTACCTGAAGTATAACTTATGTTAGCCAGGTCATCAGGCTTAATGGCCTTGGCACGGGCTACCACAGCTTTTGGATTGGCCTTCTTAAATGCAACAGCCTTGACAAGCAGGTCACGTAAGCAAATCTCATTGGGTTGATAATCCGGTTGATCGTCGAATATAATTATTTTCTTGATGTCAGGCAGCTGCCCGATGATGGACCTAATCTTTTTAAGCTGCCCCCCAGAAACCAGAATATAATGCGCCTCGGAGTGAACCAGGCGGAATATCAGGTCATTGCTTTCTTCCAGTTTAATGGACAAGGGGACATTGATGGCTCCTGCATGAAGGACGCCCAATTCGCCAATAATCCAGGCATTTCTCCCTTCGGAAAGCAAAGCAACTTTCTCACCTGCCTGAACACCGACACTCAATAACCCGGCAGCAAATAAGTGGGTTCTAATCTTGGTTTCAATAAAGCTGGTTGCTTTAAATTCAGTAGTTGCTTTTTCCCACAGAAATGGGTTGTGAGCATATTTATCAACACTCTTATTCAACAAATCAATAATTGTAGGTCTCATGTATTCTGTTTTTCAATGGATAACAACCCGAAATCAGTTGTATCAAAATTAGATTCTTAGCTTCTCTAAATATTGGTAAAGATAATCATTTTTTAATTGACAGACTTTATTTTAACCTTTTAACATCACAAAAACAACAAAGCCCGCATCCATGCAGGCTTTGTTGTTTTAAATACTTTACAGGATTACAGTTTTCCAAAAAAGAAATCGCACCGGCGGTTAGGCTTATATTTTAAGCGGGGTTCAAGAACTTTTCCTTTTCCGTTGGAAATAATATGATTCGCAGGGATTTTCCAGACTCTGGTCAATTCAACTTTTACCCTGTCAGAACGACGCTGGCTTAACTGGTTATTATAGGGGTTATTTCCCGAGTAATCGCAATATCCTCGCACTTCAACATAGAGCGAAGGGTCAGCTTTCATTCGTGCTGCAATTTTACTGATGGCAATGATTGCATTATCATCCAGATCGAAGCGGTCGAAATCGAAATAAACAGCCGGGATATCCTGATACATTTCTTGCGGGGTAACAACCTGCCCGGGGATATTTAATTCCTTTCCCCAGAAATCGACAGGGGTATTGGGTGGTGTGTTCTGTTCCAAATCCCTGACGTCGGGCACTCCATCATTATCTGTATCCGGGCCTTCGTTGGATAAAGTCACATAAAGTGAATCGATTCGTTTCACCTGAACATCCACCTTTTTTTCTAATTTATGCAGGGATGAATCCAGTTTCTGAATTTGGTCCGAATTATGTCTGGCAAGTACGAGTCCTTCATCGGGGCGATAGACATCCATCTTGATATTTCGCAAATGGTCTTTTTTTCTGGAATTGAATTTATACCTGAGGAAAATAGTCCCGGCACCGACAAAGTCATTGGTAACTCCTTTTGCGAGTTTTAGCCCTTCCAGGTTGTCTTTATTAAAAGCCCGGTACTGAACTTTCGCACCCAGGGAAAAGGGCCGGGAGAAATTATACTCCAGTGCAAAGACAACCGGGACTGTAACGGACTGACTGTTTTTTGCAGTGATTTCTGTTGAAGGAGGAGTCGTATTAAAAGTATAATAAGAATAACCGATTCCAAGTGCTCCTGTAAAATAGAACCTGGATTTAGATTGAGGGAAGATCAGGCGGGTAAAATTAATGGTTGCATTTAAGTTGGTGTTATGCAAATCCGTATTTACATCCGCTACCGGAGAAAGGCTGAGAGCCCGAAGGGGGAAAAAGTAATAGTCGACGGACAATCCCCAAACAGGGGTCAGGGCATATTCAAGGGAAGCACCATACGTGATTTTTTTAACGGAAGTAGGAATCATATGAAACGATGGCTGACTAACATCTCCATCTAATATATTGTAGCCATATTCAGGTGCAAACGACCACCTGGAAAAACCTTTATTTTCAGTATACACAGTCATACTGAATACTAATGCAATGATAAATAATAAACTTTTTTTCATGTCAGCTGACTGGTTAAACATTACAAGTAATAAATTCACATGTAACGCGTCGCAATTATTACGTTTCCATGTCATAATTAATGTGTATTTAACGTGATAGAAAATTCCAAGCAAAGTTAAGTAATTATTTTTCTATTCAGCACACTATCAATAAGCTTATTTATAAGGGTTTATAATGCCAATTAAAAACATTTAAGCCTATGATCTTAATAATCACAGGCTTAAATGAATACAAATAAAATAAATAAATATAAAAGATGAAATATTTTTAAAATTTAATGATGGTATTTAACCTAAATTACACTTTAGCTTCTTGTAGTAAATACTTCAGAAAGATTTAGTGGAAATGATCAGAGCTACTTCACCATATGTACCTTTTGGGTTGCTTCCTGTGTTTCATTCCGTACTTCCACCCGCTCAACAACTTGTTGTGCCAGTTGCAGGAAAGCCTGCGACAGGATACTGTTTTCATCAAAGGCAATGGGTCTGCCGGCATCTCCACATTCACGAATACTCTGGACCAAAGGAATTTGACCCAAAAGAGGGATATCAAGCTCATCAGCTAAACGCTTTCCACCATCTTTTCCGAAAATATAATACTTATTATCCGGAAGTTCTGCCGGAGTAAACCAGGACATATTTTCCACTAGTCCAAGCACCGGTACATTTACTTTATCGCCCCGGTACATGTGAATACCTTTCCGGGCATCTGCCAAAGCCACTTCCTGTGGGGTAGTTACTACAATAGCACCGGTGATGCCGGTGGTCTGAACCAGTGTCAAATGAATATCCCCGGTTCCCGGTGGTAAGTCCATCACGAAATAATCCAGTTCTCCCCAATCGGTATCAGTTATAAGTTGCTTCAACGCATTACTGGCGACAGGCCCCCGCCAAACCAGTGCAACCTGAGGGTCCACAAAAAAGCCTATGGATAATAATTTAATTCCATATTTTTCAATAGGCTGAATCCGTTGTCGTCCATCAATCTCAAGTATTTCTGGTTGTGCATCTTCCACGCCGAACATTTTAGGGATTGATGGTCCATGAATATCAGCGTCAAGCAAACCCACTTTATAGCCTAGCATGCCTAATGCAACAGCTAAATTAGAGGATATGGTCGATTTGCCCACTCCGCCTTTACCGGAGGATACTGCAATAATGTTTTTTACTTTATCTAAAACCGGTAAAGCCACCGGTTTAGGCGCTTCTTTAGTGATTATACCTATATTGCCTTTAATTTCCACTTCTTCGCCGATATAGGTAAGAATAGCTTGTTCGGCAGCTTTCACCACCGATTTTGAAAAAGGATCATTTGATTTTTCAAACACCAATGAAAAGGTAATTTTAGTTCCTTCGATATGAATATCATCGTGAACCATTCCTGAGGATACTATGTCTTTGCCAGTTCCGGGATACCGGACATGCACCAGGGCATCCAGAATTAACTGTGGATTTAATGTCATATGCTTAATTTGTTTTTAATAACAGGTTACAAGAGTTATGTAACAAGCCAGATGTCTGAAAAGTTTGAAAGATTGTTGATAGTTCTGTTAAACATCCATATTATGACGTTTGCTCCTACCAAAACTGCGATATACATCATATTCTATTTCCAGGTCAGGTTCAACAAAAGCGGTACGTTTTTCGAGTTTAAACTGGATGTATTTGATAGTAATACCCCGTTCCAGCCATTGCTGTTCATAATACGTTTTAATACCCAGGATAGGGTCTTTTAAATCGGAGGCATATAAATCATCATTCGAGAAGACAACCGGATACTGATTGGCGTTTACCATTTCGCGGGTATAAGTAAACATAAAATTACTATCAGTTTTTAAATGGATCAATCCATCCACTTTCAGGAACTGTTGGTACAGGTTCATAAAATTGGTGGCTGTCAATCTTTTGGTTACTTTTTTCATTTGGGGATCCGGGAAAGTAAGCCATATTTCGCTCACCTCATTTTCGGCAAAGAAATGATGGATCATTTCAATGTCGGTACGTAAAAAGGCTACGTTTTTCATCGATCTCTCCAACGAATCCTTAGCTCCGGTCCATAGGCGGGCACCTTTTATATCTACACCTATAAAATTCTTATCCGGATAAAGCTGAGCCAGCCCTACGGTGTATTCTCCTTTTCCACAGCCTAATTCCAGGACTATCGGATGATCGTTTTTAAAAAACAATTCATTCCACTTTCCTTTCATCTCAAAACTAGCTCCTTCACGTACAGCATGTGATGACACCTGGAATACATGTGGAAATACTTCCATATCGGCAAACTTGGACAACTTATTCTTACCCACTATTTCTATTTACTATTTTAAATATTTACTATTTGCGGCAGAGGCATAAGCTCTTACTCCCAACTACATACTTCCTACTACCTACTTCCTACTACCTACTATTTCCTTCCTATCTTCTCTACCCGCATGCCAATATCATTAATGCCCTTGAGCAGGCTATCGCGCATACCATGGCCTATTTTATAATGATACATGCCGGCTTTCGTAAACCGTACATTTTGTTGATAGAGAACAGGCATTTCGAGGATAGAACCCAAGCCCGATCCAAGCCACTTTCCACGTTGATCAGCCAAATAACACTCTATGGAATCTTTCGATTCAATAGAATCGGGAGTCGTTTTACTAAGGAAGACCCACAGGTTCTGAAACGGGTATTCTCCTCTGTTGCGCACATTGACATACACATTGTAACTGGACAGCGTATCGGTAATGGGAATATCGAACTTATAGACACTATCCTTATTCCACCCTTTTACAGCAACCGATTGATACTGAAAATACACATCGTTGCTGGTACAGGCCACTGCTGAAAGCGAAATGAGAATCGCCCAAAAACTTCTATTCAATACTTTTATTGACATCGGTGTCATTTTTCTTTATGGGTTTTTGAAACCTGGGTTGATTGGGTTTAGCATCCGCCGATTCAGGCTTTGTCAGTTGAGGACGGTTTGTATTGGGACGTTTGTTTGATTTTCCACCGGTACGTTTTTTACTGGTATCGAAACGTGTCAGACTATCCTGCCCAACCCCATTTTCATAGTCAATCACTGCCGGGGCTACTTCATCGTCTGCATGATCATCAAGCAGATCCGGTTTTATCCCTTTTTTATTCATAGCTATAATTTCCTTAGCCCGACGGGAACTAATGGCAACTACATTGGCACCAAAGTTTTGGGAAGTAGAATAAGAAATAATTCCTTTAAATACATCCGTCTTAAAATGGTAATAGGTGTTATCCAGAGTTTCAAGCTGAATCTCTTTCGATGGGAAGTTTTTGATCGCATCCATGTATGAATCCAGTTCATAATTCATGCAACATTTTAACTTGGCACATTGTCCGGCGAGTTTCTGTGGATTCAGGGATATATCCTGATAACGTGCGGCGCTGGTAGAAACAGAATTGAAGTTTGTCATCCAACCCGAGCAACACAATTCACGACCACAGGGTCCGATACCACCTATCCTTCCGGCTTCCTGCCTGGCTCCGATTTGTTTCATTTCAATCCGGACACGGAATGTCTCGGCAAAGACTTTGATCAGCTGACGGAAGTCAACACGTTCATCGGCTATATAGTAAAAAATAGCCTTGTTTCCATCACCCTGGAACTCCACATCGCCGATTTTCATGTTTAGTTTTAAACTTTCAGCTATCTGGCGGGCTTTAATCATGGTACCCTGTTCCTTCCCCTTGGCTTCCTGGTATTTCTCTAAATCCGTCTCTTTGGCTTTCCGATAGACACGACGGACTTCAATCTTATCCGGATGTACATTGTTTTTCTTCATTTGCAACAATACCAGCCTTCCGACCAGTGTTACATCCCCGATATCATGACCCGGCGAAGATTCAACAGCCACAACATCCCCTTTTTCCAGGGGTATTTTGGTGCTGTTCAAGAAATAACCTTTCCGGGTATTCTTAAATTGGACTTCTACGAAATCGGTATCTGCCTGTGTTTCGGGCAAATCACACATCCAGTCGAATGTGCTTAGTTTATGGGTAGAATTGCCCTTGCAACCCTTTTTATTCATTCGGCATCCGCCGGTATCTAGTTTATAATCCATGTTTTCTTTGTTATTAACTTCGCGTTATTTGCTTCGCGATATGAACGTTGTGATATTTGCTTCGCGATATGATTTCATAATATGAACTTCGTGATATGATTTCATGATATTTGCTTCGCGATATATATTTTTTATAAGGTTCTATTATTTTTACTCAAATCCGCTATTAATTGACTATTTTACAATTTACTATTTACCATTTCGTATTCTCCTAAAACTTAATCAACCAATCAATTTACTATTTAACTATTTACTATTTACCATTTCGTATTCTCCTATATCTTATCAACGAATCAACCTCCCGATAGCTATCGGGATAACTTAATCAACTCAATCAACTTAATTAACCAATCTCCAACTCACTTCTTCAGTAACATAATAATCTTCAGGGTCAAATCGAAGAAAACCATTTTGGCATTTACATTTTGTTCTATATGTCTTTCGGCCAATGCAAACTCGGTCATTATATCTTCCACATTCCGCTCATGAATGAACGGGGAAAAGCGTTGTGAGAAATCAGCTTCAGTGGAAGTTAAGTAGTTTAATTCCGGTTGTTGGAGGTTACGTATAAAGTTTTCACGGGTCATACGTTGGGCATAACCCAGAAAATTCTTCTGCCGTTCACGTCCCATAGCTGCCGCAGCCATATCATCCGACCATTTCTTCAGTGTTTTAAGCGATGCATGGTCTTTTTTGTTCCCTACCTGCCAGGCCAGACGCATAATCAGTACAAACCGCTCAAAGTTTTGTTTATTTTCATCACCTTCATTCAACACGGCGATTGCATTCAGATAACTCCCATTGGCAATATGGGCTGCATAGGCTGCCTCATCATCTTCAATTTCCAGGTCATCATTCGCAAGTAAGGCCTGCCTGATTTCCTTTTCACTCAACCGTGGGATGTGAATATGCTGGGTACGTGAAAGAATAGTGGTAATAATCTGATCCGGTTCATTGGATACCAACAGGAAAACTGTTTTTTCCGGTGGTTCTTCCAATATCTTCAACAGCTTATTGGAACAGGTCAGATTCATTTTCTCAGGCAACCAGATAATCATCACTTTGTACTCAGCCTCATAGGTTTTAAGGCTCAGTTTGCGTATTATTTCTTCGCTTTCATTGCCATAAATCATTCCTTGTTTGGCATCCCCCGAAATCTTAGCAAACCAATCGTTTACACTGAAATACATATTGGTAAGCACCATGGCACGAAAGTCTGCAATAAAATCATCACACACCACACTGGTTCTATTCGCAGGCTTTATAACCGGAAAAACAAAATGCAAATCAGGGTGGGCCAGTTTTTTGTATTTTACACAGGACGCGCACACACCACAGGAGTCGGTTGCAGTCTTGTTTTCGCAGCAGATGTACTGGGCATAAGCTATTGCAAGTGCCAGTTTCCCAACACCTTCAGGACCACGCAGCAATTGTGCATGCGGTATCCGTTGTTCGGTTACCGTACGTATGAAGCGTTTTTTAATTTCCTGTTGACCAATAATTTCGGAAAATAACATGTGCGAGTTTTACAGTTTTAGTGCAATTTCGGATAAAGTGCAAATATACAAAAAAGAAAGTAAAATGAGAAATGACTCCATTCCCCTTTTAAACCCTGAATTACGGACCTAATAGCAATTGTAAGTCGCTGAGTATATCCGGAATACAACAGCAGGACTTTCTAGTGTAAAAAGCACAGGGATTTATCCGGCAGAATCATTTCACCGGGACTGTATCCGATGCCACAATTGTAGAATCCGGCTCGGTGCCATCCCCATAATTCAGGTCTATCATTTGCAGGTTTTCAGGAGTCACCGGATAAATGGCAATAATGACAATCCCTTTTTGCTTCAGTCCAACAATCAGTTGAAACTTGCTTTTCAGGATCATTACATCCTCTGTTGAATATTTCTCATCTTTAACATAACCTGGGAAGGCTGTTTCCATTTCTTTTAGCACCAGGCCTTCTTTACCTATCCCTTTGGTCGTTAGGTTAATCCGATACGAAAATCCGGCATGTTTGTAGTTCGGTTTCAAGGCGTAGCTAAACCCCAGGTTTCCTTTGTAAGTTTCCAACCAGGGGGTACCTAAAATAAAAAAGTCCAGGGTGGCATCGTTTGAGATTCTTTCAGTTGAAATAATCTTATGCTCCGAAGCATTCTTGATAAAATCAATATCCGTCTTTTTATATTTCCTGTAAATAAAAGCCATGGAAGTATTAATATTCATCCCCGCCACTGTATTCTCCCGGATGTCTTTTTTCAACCGGCTCATGATGGTATCCTTGTCGAAATAATCGGTATTGACACTTTCGTACACCGATGATCCTGTCAACAGGCAGGTTTTTAGATCTTTTGCCACAGCGTCGTAATGTGGTGGTACGATGTATTTGGCTTCTTTATCGATAAAACCGCCCTTGCCTTTACTCATAACCCAGGCTGCCTTTCCGTTGAAAGGCAGTGCTGATTCGAACTGAGCATCAATAATAAGCTTTCCTTTAGTGTTGATAAACCCGAATTTATCACCCGATTTTACCGGTGCAAGCTCATTCCCGTGGAAAGGATAAGCCTCTGCAAATTTGGGTTCTATGGTTATTTTGCCTGCCCTGTTACACCATCCCCACTTATTGTTTTGTTTTACAAGATACTGATCATTATCAGCTATCAGTTCATTAAAATGAGGGTGAATGATAAATTTTCCTTTCTCATCTATCACTCCCCAGTCCTTACCCGATTGTACGATAGCCCTGCCGTTCATAAAACCAAAGGCTTTGGTAAATTGGAAGGGTATACTGATCTTCCCTTCCAGGTCAATGTATCCACACTCACCCGCAATGTCGGCAACGGCACATTTTCCATCACTGAAGTTCCCTACTTCCGAAAACTGAGGAATAATCTTCACAACACCTTTCGTGTCTACAAATCCCCATTTCACATGGACGCTGTCAACGCTCACACTGAATGCTGCAAGGCCGTCTTTAAATATCCGGACTGATTTGGCTTGCTTTAACGAAAAGAGAGAGTCTCCCTGCGCATTGATGGCTTTTGGTGCCCCATTGTCCGATACGACCCAGGCAATTTCTTCGCTAAAAACGGTTGCTTCCTTGTAAGCTGCCTGTATGGAAAAGCTGCCATCCGGCTTAATAAATCCCCACATAGGCTTGCTCCCGAAGACCTGTACCAATGCCAATCCATTCCGGAACACAGTGGCTTCTTTAAATTGAGGGTTGATAACTAGTTGACCCTGGGCGTCGATATACCTGAAAGCAACTCCACTGCGTACAGGAAGCAAATTCAGGGTTACGGATTCTTTGGTTGATTTGCTACAGGAAGCCAGAATTATCGAGGCCAATAGGACTGTACAAATCAGATTGAAATGTTTATTCATTTTCTGTATTTTTTATGCGATCTGCTGAAATTGCTGAAAGATCAGTAGCGCTATCTGTAACGGGTGAAAAATCTGCCGTTCGTCAGTGTGTTTCTTGTTGCAAAATTACCTCTATCTGATTAATTCCGCAACCTGCGAAGTAACTGGTATCTTTCAAGAGCTTATTGTGTTTCTTCGGTCAGGTTTATTCTTCATTTCCGCTATCCGAATCTAAAGCTGCATAGTGGAGGTCCGGGCTTACCGCGATAGGAAGTGACAGATCTCCTACCGGGATCTGATTTTCCGCAGGGCTTAAACACCAACCATTAGACAGTTTCACCTGCTGGGGAATCTCTTGCTTTAATTGGGCATTTACAGGTGTGGTCAGGAATAACAGGAACAAGGATGCCGGTGATGAAATGTCCGGCATGATTTGACGAACCCTTTGCCGAATGAAAGGAATTGATGTCAGTATCAATATTTTTACATTCAGTTTCTATTTTGATGAATTACCCGAATGCAAAGGTAATTATTTAAAATTGCTTCCCGCAGAAACTGAAAGCAATTTATGGATCAACCCTCTTGAATGAAATTATCTTCTGTCTATTCTCAATCTCTTTTTAGGTGCAATCTATCATAGCGGATGAATAAAAGCGCTCACAGAGTGGAAGACTCTTCTCAACAACCTATCCAGCGTATCGTTCAGAAACTGTCATTTAAGAAAAGCGTTCCGCCTTATCTTAACTGGTCGTTCATGCTTTTCTGTCTATTTTGCGAACACTCTGTCACCATGTGATTTTGGCTCTGAAATGACAATAAACTCCGGGTACTGAATGCTCTAAATTAAAACTAAATGCTATACCCCTGGCTTTTGGAGGATTCACCTTCCGGCAGTAAAGCCCGGCAATGGGAGTTTCTAGCATCTCAATTCTTTTTCATAAACCGGTTGTAAGAATGGTGCTTTTTTACCCTTCCTTTTTCCGCACAAACTCACAGAAGCTTAGGAACAGGTGGCTTCTTAGTCAATTCATACATGATAAAGCCATAAATATCCGCCATTTCTTTGACCCGCCGAGTCAGGGTAGAGGCACCGTAGTGTCCCGAATCCTTTTCTACCTTTAATAGGACTGGGTTCTGCTGGGCAATCCGGCTTTGTAATCTTGCAACAAACTTGTACGAATTATACGGAGGTACCCGGTCATCATGATCGGAGGTCACAACAAGCATCGATGGATAATTGACTCCTTCTTTCACATTATCATACGGGGAATAACCAAGCAGTTTTGTAAAACTCAGGCTATCCTTTACCGATCCATACTCATCAACATTCCAGTGTCCTACTGTAAACTTCTCCAAACGTAACATATCAAGGGGAGCTACTACCGGAACCACAGCCCTGAACAGATCAGGTCGTTGAATGGCAGTTGCAGCCACTACCAGTCCTCCGTTCGAGGCACCTGTTGAGGCCAGCTTCTCAGGACTGGTATATTTAGTTTGTATCAGGTATTCAGCAGCTGCAATAAAATCGTCAAATGAATTCTGTTTCTTGAGGCCACGTCCTTCCCTGGCCCATTCTTTTCCTTTGTCACCACCTCCGCGAATGTTTGCAAAGGCATAAATCCCCCCGTGTTTTATAAAATAGACAATTCCCGGATTAAACGTAGGTTGTGTTACTACGCCAAAGCCACCATAGGCTTCCAGGATGGTGGGATTGGATCCATCCATTTTGATCCCCTTATTGTACACCAGTACCATGGGAACCAGTATACTGTCTTTATTCAGATATTCGACCTCTTTATATTCTATCGTTTTCCAGTCAAAGGTGACGGCAGTTTGCTTTGTCAACTCCGATTTAAAAGTCTTGATATTGAATTGAT
>Ga0302210_10000388_pt1 | contig 20538 bp, 11 predicted proteins | sample II_Fen_E3_2_FD_198793 | JGI IMG/M metagenome (GOLD analysis project Ga0302210, IMG submission 198793) | Peat permafrost microbial communities from Stordalen Mire near Abisko, Sweden - II_Fen_E3_2 | ecosystem: Environmental > Terrestrial > Soil > Wetlands > Permafrost | place: Sweden: Abisko... | reverse complement strand
TAGGGAAAGCAATAGGTGAAGTAACGAAACTCCTTCGTGGACAGTCTGGCAGTAGCTTTCAAATAAAAATACAACGTCCTGGAGAGAAAAAAGCACAAGATATAAAGATTGTGCGAAGTGCAATTCAAGTGCCTTCCGTTCCTTACTATGCCAAAATGAAAAACCAGACAGGATATATCCTGCTTACCACCTTTACAGGCAACCCTTCAAAAGAATTCAAAGACGCTTTTCTGGCATTAAAAAAGCAAGGAATAACCTCTCTCATCATTGATTTGCGGGAAAACGGAGGCGGGCTTCTTGAAGAAGCGGTCTCTATTGCAAATTACTTTTTACCTAAAGGTAAAGAGATCGTAAGCACTCGTGGGCGCAACAAAAAAATAGAGAGCACGTTCAAAACAACAAACATGCCACTTGACACAGAGATACCGCTTACCGTATTGATCAATGAGGGATCTGCTTCCGCTTCCGAAATTTTAGCCGGAGCTCTACAGGACCTTGATAGAGCAGTCATTATCGGTCAACGTTCTTTTGGAAAAGGTTTGGTACAAAACACACGCAATCTTCCATATGGAGCCAAATTAAAAATAACTACCGCGAAATATTATATTCCTAGTGGACGTTGTGTTCAAGCACTCGATTACACGAATCGCGGCAAAGACGGAAAAGTAAAAGAAATTCCAGATAGTCTGACTACTTTATTTCATACGGCAGCAGGTAGGGAAGTTCGTGACGGACGAGGCATTATGCCTGATGTTAGTGTAGAAGAAAAAGAAATGCCGACCTTGGTATATGCTTTAGATAATAGTATAGATTCTCTTAAAAACGTTTTCGACTTTGCCACAGAATATCGCCTCCATCACTCTCAAATTGCTCCTGCCGAAGAATTCACCATTAGCGATGAGGATTATGCAGCTTTTAAAAAGCAATTAAAAGTTAGTGGCTTCACCTATGATATGCGTAGTGAAAAGTTACTTAAACAACTTAAAGAGACAATCAATCTAGAAGGATACTCAGAACAGACAAGCTCAGCAATCAAGCAATTAGAAGATGCACTTCAGCATAATTTAGATAAGGATTTGGACTTCTTTGCAAAGGATATTAAGCGTTTACTTTGCACAGAAATAGTTACACGTTATCAGTATCAAACTGGAGGTATTTGCGCCTCTCTCCGTGAAGATCCAGTACTCAAAAAAGCTATTGAGGTACTCAATAATAAAGAAGATTACAAAAAGACACTTAGCGCAACAGCTCCAAAAATAAAATAAGAAGGCTACTTGGAAATACTATGAAGAATCTTCTTTTGTCATCCGCATATCTTCCACCTGTTGAATACCTCGCATGGATATATCGGTATAGTACTCAAAAAAATAGCCGTATTTTCATAGAGCAACACGATCATTACATCAAACAAACGTATCGGAATCGTTGCACTGTCTTCGCAGCAAATGGCCCGACAGATCTTACTATACCGGTAGAGAAGCCCACGCATCCTGATGCTCCTCTATACGAGATCCGCATTTCAGACCATGGAAATTGGCGACATCTTCATTGGAATACATTAACTTCTGCTTATAGAAGCAGTCCTTTTTTCGAATATTACGCTGACGATTTTGCGCCTTTCTATGAAAAGAAATGGTCGTTTTTAGTAGATTATAACGAAGCATTACTTCAGCTAATTTGCAAGAACATAGGATTTATTCCAAAGTTAGAACGAACAGAAACGTTTGGCCTAGAACCTATCGGTTCTACGGACCAAACGCTCGACTTACGTGAGACTATTCATCCAAAGCATCCAATCTATTCTGGATTTCAGCCACAACCTTATTATCAGGTTTTTGCATCAAAGCATGGATTTCAACCAAACCTGAGTTGCGCAGATTTACTCTTTCAAATGGGGCCTGAAAGCATCCTCACTCTTCAGACTCATAATCAATACTAGAAAGGGATGAAGGGTGAATGACTTCATTGGCTACTTCAAGAAGGTCATCTGAAGTTATTTTCTCAACTCGCTTATAAACTCCCTCTAACGTATCAAAGCGATTATAATGCAGGACGGATTTCCCAAGATCCATGGCTAAGCTCTCACTATCATCGAAAGATATTGCAAGTTGCCCCATGATTTGCTGCTTTGCAGCTGCTAATTGCACCGGAGTCAATCGCTTATCACACAACAATTTCAATTCACGAGATACTGCTAACGAGCATTTCGAATAGAGTAATGGATCCGCAGCATAGTACACAGAAAAAGTTCCACAATCGGTATAAGAAGTCAAATTCGATTCTACGTTATAAACCAATGCATGCTTCTCACGAAGAGAAACATTAAGCCGACTATTCATTCCAGGGCCACCTAATATATTATTCAGTAAATAAAGACTTGTGCGACGAGAATCATGTGCATCGTACGCACGTGAGCCCAATAAAATATGGGATTGGTAAACCTTACGGACTCTTTTTTCTGAGAATTGAGTGCAAACAGGTGGAGCAATACGTGAGGTTATCTGGGGAATTGCTTCGTAGCCAACATTAGAGGTTAAACGTTCTAATACCCGAGCGATAACTTGTATCTTGACGTTCCCATGAAGAAAGAATACACAATTGTTGGGACGATAATATCTTTGTATAAAGCGCAATGCATCCTCCGTACGAAACGTGCGAAGCGTTTTCGGATTTCCTAAAATAGCGTGTCCTAATGAATGCCCTTTAAAAAGCATCGCTTCAAAGTCATCAAAGATAAGCTCACCAGGACTATCCTCATAGCTTTGAATTTCATCAATAATTACATTAACCTCTTTGTCGATTTCTTCTTGCGGAAAGGTTGAGTTAAAAACCATGTCGGTTAGTAGTTCTACTGCCCGCTGAAAGTATTCTTCCAGAAATATTGAATAAATTGTTGTTTCTTCCTTATTGGTAAATGCATTCAAATCTCCTCCAACTCGTTCCATTCGGTTGAGTATATGCCACGCTTTATGCCGTTTTGTGCCTTTAAATAAAAGATGTTCTACAAAATGAGCCATTCCTGTCTGTGAAGTTTCTTCATCACGAGTACCTACATTAAATACATAACCACAATAAACCACTTTCGAAGCAGAAGGCATCTGCACAATTCGAAGACCATTAGAAAGTTCGCATGTGAAGAAATTACCATGATCGAATATTTTTTTTGTTTCCATGAATGTTTTTTTTACAACTAGGGTGCAAATTTATAATAAAATCTTTGGGTAGTCCATATTTTTGTTGCATATTTGTAGTTTATTAGTACTGCAAAAAACGTAGTACTTAATTTAAGAAGCTACAAAAAATGAAAGAATCCATAAAAAGCCTCCTTCAGAGAGAGGCACAAGCTGTACTAAATATTCCGATTACAGATGCTTTTGAACAAGCTGTAAACCTCATAGTAGAACAGATACACATAAAACAAGGAAAATTAGTAACCTCTGGAATGGGTAAAGCCGGACAAATTGCACAAAATATCGCAACCACTTTTTGCTCTACAGGTATTCCTTCGGTATTCCTTCATCCAAGTGAAGCCCAACATGGCGATCTCGGTGTACTACAAAAAAACGATTTATTACTCTGCATATCAAATTCAGGAAAAACTCGTGAAATTGTAGAACTTACCCAACTGGCACGCAACTTAAATCCCGAACTTAAATTCATCGTCATTACAAGCAATCCAGACAGTCCACTAGCCGATGAAAGTGACGTCTGCCTTTCGACAGGACATCCTGATGAAGTCTGTGAACTTGGGCTTACTCCTACTACTTCAACGACAGTAATGACTGTTATTGGTGATATTCTTGTCGTAGAAACAATGAAAGAGACAAAATTCACTCGTGAGCAGTATTCTCTTCGCCATCACGGAGGTTACCTTGGTAAGAAATCACGTGGAGAAGAAAAATAAGCAAAAAAAGGAAGTTGCTTATTTAAGCAAGAAGAGTCTGTAGTATCCTTAAAATGAATATAGTTTCTATTAAATAAAACAAAGTTTGATACAGTATATTAGATGATTTCGTATATTTGCTACATCAAACAAAGCAACTATGACTTTTAAGTGGACATTTAGCCTAAGTCTTCTCGCCGTAAGCCTCAACAGCTGTTCGAGTTATCAACCGAACATCTCTGTGGCATGCGAAGAAAATGATGCGGGAACATCCGTCGTAAAATGGGAGACTTTCCCTGAGATGAACGGTTCCATCAAGGTGTATGCTTCTACAAGCCCTACAAACATCCCAATAGACGAGCCTATTGCAACAGTCTCCATAAGCGAACAACGTCTTTCAATCGCCGCGAATAATGCATCCATGCAACGCATGTATTATATGATGGTATTTAATGACGAATACCCAGTAGCAACGGCTAGTAGAAATGTTATTGTACCAGGGACACAAAATTTTCGCGACATTGGAGGATACGCCACTGGCTCGCGCAACGAAATTGGCTGGGGAAAGGTTTATCGTTCCGCACAACTCGACAGCATTTCGGCACATGGCTATCAGGTACTGAAAGGATTAGGTATAAAAACTATTATAGATTTACGCGATCATCGTGAATATGGAGCTAAATCTCCGCGATTAAAAGGGTTCAAATTTGTGAATGCGCCACTTTATACCGATCATATTTATGATCGCCTGAAACGAATTCACAATGGAGAAACTCCTATTGATTCGATACAAATAATCCTTCAGAAAATCAATTTAGAACTGATTGACGGCAAAAACAAAGAAATTAAAAAAGTTTTTCAAACTTTACTCGATCCGCACAATTATCCAATAGTAATAACTTGTTCTACAGGGAAAATGCGAACCGGATTCATTACAGCTCTATTATTGAACTTATTAGGAGTAAATTATGAAATGGTAGTACAAGATTACGAATTAAGCAATAATTACTTCAACATTACACGTTCGTGCAATTATGCTTTTACCCTTTCAGAATCCACCCAGGAAGCAATTACAGCATTATATACCTCACAGGGAGATTGCCTAGATGGAGCATTCGAAAAAATACAACGCCAATACGGAAGTGTGGAAAACTACTTATGTAAGAAGGTAGGATTATCACAAAAAGATGTAAAACAACTAAAAAATATACTATTAACGAGCGAAGACAGATAATTATCCATTCTTTATCCGTATCTTTGCACCGCATTTTGCAAATATATATCTAGTTGCTTGGCCTTATTGTCGCCAACTTCTAAAAAATCGCATTTTAATGAAAACATTCAAAGAGCTTGGACTTCGTGACGAAATCCTCCAAGCCATCGAAGAGATGGGCTACGTAAGCCCAATGCCTGTACAGGAGGAAGTGATTCCTGCCCTGCTGGCTGAGAAGGGTGACCTAATCGCTTTAGCGCAAACTGGCACAGGAAAAACAGCGGCTTTTGGCCTGCCACTAATTCAACGTATCAATGTGGCTGAAAACCACCCCCAAGCACTTATTCTTTGCCCAACTCGTGAGCTTTGCTTACAAATAGCAAGCGATTTGGCTGATTATTCGAAATACATCAATGGGCTTCGTGTACAACCGGTTTACGGAGGTTCATCCATTGAAAGCCAAATTCGCTCTCTAAAAAAAGGAGTACATATTATTGTAGCTACACCAGGCCGACTAATTGACTTGATGGAACGCCGAGTAGTAAGCTTGTCAGAGATTCGTTGCGTAATAATGGACGAAGCTGATGAAATGCTCAATATGGGATTTACTGATAGCATCAATACAATTCTTGCTGGAGTTCCCGACGAGCGCAATACGTTATTATTCTCTGCTACAATGTCGAAAGAAATTGCTCGCATCGCTAAAAACTATTTACACGATGCTAGAGAAATAACAATTGGACATAAAAACGAAAGTACCAACAATGTAAGCCATGTTTACTATATGGTACATGCAAAAGACAAATACCAAGCTCTAAAAAGGATTGTAGACTTTTCTCCTTCCATTTATGGTATCATTTTTTGCCGTACTCGACTGGAGACTCAAGACATTGCAGATAAATTGATTCGCGACGGATATAGCGCCGAAGCACTGCATGGAGAGCTTTCACAACAGCAACGTGATCTTACGATGCAAAAATTCCGTTCACGCGCTACGACTTTATTAGTAGCTACAGACGTAGCAGCACGTGGGTTGGATGTAAACGACCTCACACACGTAATTAATTATGCCCTCCCAGATGATGTAGAATCGTATACGCACCGTAGTGGACGTACCGGTAGAGCCGGAAAGAAAGGAATTTCAATTGCAATTATAAACCTTCGCGAAAAAGGAAAACTAAGAGTTATTGAACGCATCATCCAAAAGCAATTTGAAGCTGGCGTTTTGCCTACAGGTAGAGATATCTGCGAGAAACAGCTTATCAAAGTAATGGAAGAAATCGAAAAGGTAAAAGTAAACGAAGAAGAAATTGCAAGCTTTTTACCTACCATTTACCGCAAACTGGACTGGTTAGAAAAGGAAGATATTATAAAGCGCGTAGTTTCATTAGAATTTAATAGATTCCTTGATTACTATCGCAACGCACCTGAACTTGAAGCACCCGACGCACGTCGTGGTTCCGATTATTCAGAGCGCTTCTCTGACGATAGAAAACGAGGTAGAGGTGAACGCCCTGACCGCAACAGTCGCCAAGCAGACCCCGGTATGAAGCGTCTATTTATCAATATAGGAAAGAACGACAACTTCCGTCCTACCAATCTTATCGAGATGATCAATCGTCAATGCAAAAAGCGCATTGAGATTGGAAGAATCGACCTTATGCCTAGTTTCTCTTTCTTTGAAGTAGAAGAACAAGCAGCTGATAGCGTTTTACAAGCCCTAGGTAATGAAAGTTATCATGGACGACGCGTCAATGTAGAAGAAGCTGATGGAAAAGGTGAAGAAAGAGGTGGTTCACGCGGTGGCAATAGTGGCTTCAAAAAATTCGGTCCAAAACGCGACGATAACGAATTTAGAGGAAAAGGAAGAAGCGATTATAAAGCAAGCGGCGAAAAGCGCAGCTACGGTGGTCACAATGATGCTTTCTCTAATTTCAAAAAAGGGAAGGAAAAACCTTCACGCGAAGAACGTGGATATGGAAAGCGCGGACCTGTTGAAAGATCTAACTCAAAAGAGTCTCGTGACGATGAGCCTAACTTCAAGGAAGAAGGCTGGGCAAAACGTGACCTCTAAAAAAATAAAAGAAATATAGATCGTTATATTACGCAAAAGCGGGCCTTTTCACAAAGGCCCGCTTTTATCTCAATAGGTATTAGTTCTTTCTTAAGGTAAAAAGATTGTTTTCAGGATAACGATTGCAAAGATGCAGTCTTTTTTCGAGCCTTCCAAATATTTTTATATGTCCTGCAACATATTTTGCAAAAAAGAACAAAAGAACGTATAAAGAATACATTTTTACTTACTTTTTCTTAATGCATAAAAAGAAAGCAATGCTTTTCTAGCTAAAATATTCGGTCGTTTTCCAAAAAAGCATTACCTTTGCAAACAGTAATTAACGGACTAATTTTAAAAGTTACTCATTTTTATAAAAGCACAGCCATGACAGAGGTAAAAAACGAAAGCCCCGAAGAGAAAAAGAGTCTGAACTTTATCGAACAGATTGTTGAGAAAGACTTACAAGAAGGGAAAAATGGAGGCCGTTTGCAAACGCGCTTTCCACCTGAGCCTAATGGTTATCTACATATTGGACATGCAAAGGCCATCTGTATGGATTTCGGAATCGCTCAGAAATACGGGGGAGTTTGTAATTTACGTTTCGACGATACAAACCCAGAGAAAGAGGATGTAGAATATGTAGATGCGATAAAAGAAGATATTGAATGGCTAGGATACAAATGGGGAAATATTTATTATGCCTCCGACTATTTCCAAAAGCTCTGGAATTTTGCAGTGGCCCTTATTAAAAACGGAAAAGCTTACGTAGACGAACAATCGGCTGATTTAATTGCTAAACAAAAAGGGACTCCCACTCAAGCAGGAGAAGAAAGTCCTTATCGGAACCGTCCGATAGAAGAAAGTCTGGCGCTTTTCGAGAAAATGAATTCGGGGGAAGTGGCAGAAGGAGCAATGGTATTACGAGCTAAAATAGATATGGCTAACTCTAATATGCATTTCAGAGATCCTATTATTTACCGTATTATTAATCATCCGCACCATCGCACAGGCACCCAATGGCACGCTTATCCAATGTACGACTTTGCACATGGTCAAAGCGATTATTTTGAAGGGGTAACTCACTCTATCTGCACGCTTGAATTTGTAGTACATCGTCCACTCTACGATTACTTTATTAACGAGCTAAAAACAGATGACACATATGCTCCTCATCAGTTTGAGTTCAATCGATTGAACCTCACCTATACTGTGATGAGCAAACGGAAACTCCTTTTACTTGTAAAAGAGAATCTGGTAAATGGATGGGATGATCCACGTATGCCTACTATCTGTGGTTTCCGACGTCGAGGCTATTCGCCCGAATCTATTCATAAATTTATTGACAGCATCGGATATACCAAATTCGAGGCTTTAAATGACATGTCACTTCTAGAAGCAGCTGTACGCGATGATCTTAATAGTCGTGCAATTCGTGTTTCTGCTGTATTAAATCCATTAAAGCTCATCCTAACCAATTATCCGGAAGGTAAAGTGGAGGAAATGGGAGCAATTAATAATCCGGAAGATCCTAATTCAGCTACGCATAAAATTGAGTTTAGCCGTGAACTATGGATTGAGCGAGAAGATTTCATGGAAGATGCACCAAAAGGTTTCTTCCGGATGACCGCTGGAAAAGAAGTACGCCTAAAAAATGCATACATCATACAATGCACCGGATGCAAAAAAGACGAAGAAGGAAATATTACCGAAGTATACGCAGAATATGATCCCTTGAGCAGAAGTGGATTAGAAGGTGCAAGCAGAAAGGTAAAAGGCACTCTTCATTGGCTCAGTGTGGCACACTGTGACACAGCAGAAGTTCGACTTTACGATCGCCTATTTAATGTGGAAGATCCTGCAAACGAAGAAACAGATGGGAATTTCCGCGAAATGCTAAATCCAAACTCACTAACTGTTATAGAAGAAGCCTACGTCGAAAAATACACACGTGAAATGAAACCGCTCACCTATTTGCAGTTTCAACGCATCGGCTATTTCAATGTTGATCAAGATTCCACTCCTGAAAAGAAAGTATTTAACCGCACCGTGGGGCTAAAAGACGCATGGGCAAAAGCTAAGAAAAAACAATGACCGTTGAATCAGTTGATTTTATTAAAGGCTGGCTTGAAAGCCTAGATTATGGGAGCATTACTTTATTAATGACTATTGAAAGCTCTTTTCTACCCCTCCCTAGCGAAATAGTAGTACCTCCCGCAGCATATGATGCTGCGGCAACCGGAAGATTAAATGTGTATTTAATCGTACTGTTTGCAACGATTGGTGCTACCTTAGGAGCTCTAATCAATTATAGCTTGGCTTATTGGCTAGGTCGCCCCATCGTCTATAAATTTGCGAATAGCCGCTTAGGACATCTTTGCCTCTTGAATTCTGAGAAAGTAGAGAATGCTGAAAAATACTTTGACAAGCATGGTGCAATCTCAACGTTTGTAGGCCGACTTCTTCCAGCTGTACGGCATCTCATCAGCATCCCTGCAGGGTTAGTAAAAATGTCACTTGCCAAATTTCTCACATTCACAGTATTAGGAGCATTTCTTTGGAACGTAATATTGGCCGCATTAGGTTATTATTTACAAAGCATACTCCCCAAAGATCAACTTATTAGTAAAGTCACCGAATACAGTCATCTATTCGGGTATTCGTTAGCTGCAATCGTTGCACTTATTCTGATACACTTTATGTATAAAAGAATAAAAAAATAAAGATATTCTCGGAAACTAAAAAGAGCTCCCATTACTTTCTTAATACAAAAGTAATGAGAGCTCTTTTTATGCACCTACGTTTTAAATGAGTTATAGAAAACACAATTCCATTAGTCTCTTAAATTATTTTATATTTATATACTGAATTCTAAATTATTTTTCTAAATTTGCAGTCTGATATCGCATTTACTTTACTGACTAACGAAATATAAGATGATTTTAAAACAAGCAATTGGTACATTTGCTTTAACTTCTGCAATGCTAATAGCCGGAGCCTCGCTTTTTAGTGACAACCAACTATATGCACAAAAGCAATCAACCCCATCCTCCCCTACATTCAGTCCTAGAATCTTCAACAAAAACTGGAAGATTGAATCAGAATCCGCACAATATCAAACTCGTTTTTTACACGACACACTGGAAATTACAGCTCCACAAGGGCTTACGTTATGGTATAAGGATAAATTAAAAGGTGATGTCGTTATTGAATATGATGCCTGCATTGTAAAAGAAAATGCAAAAGATCGCTTAAGTGATCTCAACTGCTTCTGGATGATGTCCGATCCAAACAGCAAAACTATTTGGACAAAAGAGAAATGGCGAAAAGGGACTTTCAATAAATATTATTCGCTACAAGGTTACTACATGGGATATGGTGGGAATGGAAATTCCACCACACGTTTTCGCAGATATAACGGAGACTATAAATCCTTCGATATTCAAAAGAAACGCCCTGAGGTATTAACTGAATACACCGATTCCGCCCACTTACTTAAAGCCAACAAGTGGTATCACATTCGTTTAGAAGCAATCAGCGGACGAGTAACTTATAGCATCAATGGGCAGCGACTAATAGACTATCGCGACCCAGAACGTTTCCAAGAAGGATGGTTCGGATTCCGTACCACAGAAGCGAGAGCTCGCTTTGCAAACTTTACGGTTCAACAGGTAGGTGACAGCAAAAACATTTCTCTAAAATGGATCGGAACCCCTCCAGAAGATAACTCGAACGTTAGCTTCGGCGTGCCTTTCCATAAAGGAGAAGTCACAGACGATCAAAAGTTCACACTATACGACATGAATGGGACTTTAATTCCAACCGACCAATGGAAAATGGCTAAATGGCCGGATGGCTCCATAAAATGGGCCGGGTTCTCAGCCGTAGTACCTGGAAAGACTCAAGAAGTCACACTAAAAAAGAGCTTCTCAAAAAGCGTAATAAAAGCCAATTCAAAGATCACAATAAAAGACAAAGGAACTCAATTCACAATTTCGACAGGTAAACTTACTGCTTACTTTTCCACACAAGGCAACTGCTTTTGGGACAGTATTTGCAGTCCTACAAAGAGAATCGCGAACGAAGGCTTCTTAGTCGCCTCAACAGAAAGCAGCTCTGAAGAAAACGATGGAGTAATAAACATCCTTCAGACTCCTTTTAAGAGCAAAATAAAAACAATAAAGATAGAACATGCGGGCCAAGTCCGCACCGTTGTACGTGTAGACGGAGTATATGCTAACAAGCAGCGAGAATGGCTTCCATTCACTGTACGTCTCTATTTCTTTGCAGGAAGTAATCAAATAAAGATGGTACATTCCTTCATTTACGACGGAGAGGCTAACAAAGATTTTATTCGAAGTTTAGGCATACGCTTTAAAATCCCCTTGCGAGAGGCTCTATACAACCGACATGTAAGCTTTGCAGGCGAAGGCAAAGGATTCTGGAGCGAACCGGTACAGCCCTTAACCGGTCGTCGTGTATTGCAGCTAGAAAATAACGACACCCTCTATCAAGCACAGATTGCAGGACAACGCATACCCGAATATAGCGCCTTTGATTCTACCAATCAAGATCTTATTAACCATTGGGCTGCATGGGACAGCTATCGTCTCTCGCAACTTAGTGCAGATGCATTTAGCATTCGCAAACGAGCTAGTACAGATCGCCCATGGATTGGAACTTTCTCTGCAAATCGGTCACGTGGATTTGCTTTCGCTGGAGATCAGACTGGAGGTATCGCTCTTTCCTTACAAGATTTTTGGCAATCATTCCCTGCAAGTATTGAGATAAATGGTATGCGAAGCAAAGAAGCCGAGATTACTGCGTGGCTTTGGAGCCCGGAAAGCGAGGCTATGGATTTACGGCATTACGATAAAGTAGCACATGATTTAAATGCAAGTTACGAGGACGTACAAGAAGGGTTAAGTACTCCTTACGGCATCGCACGAACGAATACCTTGATGCTCCAATTTACCGATTCTCTTCCTAGCCTCAAAGAACAAAATGCACTAGCCAATCAATTTAGCAGTTCACCACAGCTCATCTGTTCACCAGAATATCTGCATAGCTGTCATGCTTTTGGACAATGGAGTTTGCCCGATCGTAGTACTCCGGAGCGTGCACAAATTGAAAAATATCTAGATGACCTTACTCTTTATTATGAGCATTCCATAGAAGAACGAAAATGGTATGGATTTTGGAATTATGGAGATATCATGCATGCCTATGACACAGAACGCCATTGTTGGCGTTACGACATTGGCGGTTATGCTTGGGATAACACAGAATTGGCTTCAAATATGTTTCTTTGGTACACCTTCCTGCGTAGCGGCAAAGAAAGCATCTGGAAAATGGCTGAAGCAATGACTCGTCATACTTCAGAAATCGATGTATATCATATAGGCGATTTAGCAGGCTTAGGCAGTCGACATAACGTAAGCCATTGGGGATGCGGAGCAAAAGAAGCACGTATCAGTCAAGCAGCATGGAATCGCTTCTACTACTATCTTAGTACCGACGAACGTTGCGGAGACTTAATGGAACAAGTGACAGATGCTGATCAAAAGCTTTATACCATAGATCCTATGCGACTGGCCCAACCACGAAGTGAATATCCTTGTTCCGCTCCAGCAAGGCTACGCATTGGCCCCGATTGGCTAGCTTATGCCGGAAATTGGATGACCCATTGGGAACGTACCGGCGATGAAAAATATTACAACAAGATAAAAACCGGAATGACTACTATAGGGCAACTCCCTCAAGGTTTCTTTAGCAGTCCCATTGCATTAGGCTATGATCCTGCTACAGGAGTAGTCAGTCACGAAGGAGATACTAGTGCAATAAGCACAAACCACCTAATGACCATCATGGGAGGATTTGAAGTTACATTAGAGATGATGGAAATGATACAACAACCCGATTGGGAACGTGCATGGCTAGATCACGCTACTCGTTATGCAAAAGTTGGTGGAAGACATTTCTTAGTACCGAAGTTAACAGCTTATGCAGCAAGTAAATTACATTCTAAAGAACTCGCAAAACAAGCTTGGCAGGAACTACTCTCCACAAAAGATATACATCAACTTAAACTTGACGTGCACACAGTGATTCCTCCTTATGTACTTTATCCCGTAAATGAATCTTCTATCTCCACAAACGATGCGGCCACATGGGCACTCAATGCAATCTACATGATGGAAGTAATTCCTCTAGATAAATATCTCTTAGAAAACGAGAATAACAAATAAATAATAATGCAACAGCCTTATACATTCTATGTTTCTAAACATAAATTATCATTTTTCCGTTCGAAAGAATTTTGTTTTTACAAAATAAAATCTATATTTGCACACTAAGAAGACTAACCAAAAACATATAACTAACCAAAATCTTTATTTATCATGAAAAGAAGAACTATTCTTTCTCTGATGAGTTTGGCCTTGTGCTCTTTTGCATCAACGGCACAAACTTGGAAGTTGACCGACATGACCTCCGCTGAATTTCAGAACGGGGGAAACAGCCAGTTTAGCTTCGCTCAGTACAAGCTTGAAACAGGTGCGTATTCGAACTTCACTATTTTCAATGACAGCGGCCGTGTCAACTGGTTCGACTGTTCTGTTCCCGAACGATTTGCCGGGGAAACTTTAGGTGAGCCCTCTACAAGCAATCCAAACGATGGCAAGAACGACTATTACGCCGTGCTTAGAAAAAGTTGGATGGCTGAATTTGTAAAAGGTCGTGATAATCGCGCCCCAAGTTGGACTTTCATCTCAGAAGATTTCCAAGTATATGCTAACTGCTATGCAAATAGTGCAATCGTATTTACCGCTCCTGCTGAAGGATACTACAAAGTACAATCTAGCATTATTCGTCAAGATTGGCTTGTAAATGATTCTTTGATGGCTAAATTCCGTTTCCGAGAACAAGGTGCCACAACTGTACCTACTACTGCTACCGTTGGTAAAGATTACGCCTACGGACAAGGTGGTGAGCTCTATAATTTAGCAGGTGAACAAACTGCTGCAGGAAGCACTTACCAAGTTCATAAGCGTACACCAGCTACTGGTGAATTTATTATTTACCTAAAGGCTGGTGACCAAATCACAGCAGAAGCTGATGCATCACACTTTTACGGAACAAAATTCACTGATCGTGAAAACAACTGGCCTCGCAACGGCTGGGCACGTTCAAAATGGCTACAATTTGATGTTACGAAACTAGATGGAACTCCAACCGACTATGTAGATCCTTACGCGGTTAATACCGAATTTAATCAAAAACTAGTAGCTTTAATTTATGCCTTTTATGAGCTAAAAGATAATAAAGTCGGTTATGCTATCGGTGAATATAATCAGGAATCGGTAGATGCCTTCTTTGAAGCAAATAAAGATCTCCTCAACCTCTCTGACGCACAAGTAATGGCACTTACAGCGATACAGGCACAAGCTTTTTATGAAAAACTATACACCGCATTCGAAGCCTTCAAACTTACTTCGAACAAAGTTGACTATTTGCTAGCTGAAAACACCATCCTATTTCAAGTTGCTACCGATCCTTTCTGGGGGCCAATCTTTGAGAAACAGTTTACCAAAACGATAGACGACACTCGCGCTAATCCTTGGAACTTTGTAAAATATTCAAAAGGAACTGGCAAATATACTGATTTCGTTGGCGATGGAACTACAATATATGGTGACTGGCTATATAAAGGTACAATCACTAAAACCTATTGCTGGCATGACGCAACAAACAACTGGTGCTGGATGGCTAAAGACGGCCATGTAAGCTGCAACACCTATGGCACAACTGCTACAGGACCAGCATTTGTATATACAGCTATTTCTGACGGAATTTATAAAGTAAATAGTTCGGTAAAGCGTGACGTATCTAAAAGTCGTGCATGGTACATGTGGGAAACTTTCCGTTTTGCAGAAGGAGGTATTAAGGTCGCAGAAACTGTAGTACCAGCTACAAGTTATATGTTCCGCAAAGAATATGGCAACAATGGAGATGGCACTGTAGTAAATGCTGAATATTATATTAAGATGAAAGCCAGTGATGCATTCTCTATTGATATTACCACCGCAGACAACGCTACAAATAATGGTAATACGGACACCTATTTCTCAAATTTATCTGTAATCAAGTTAAGCGATGAAGAAGCTACTGCTTTCCAAGGCACCCCTGATAATTACTATAATGCATATGGAGCCGCCGACTTTTCTAAGTTCGATAATATATTAAGTCAAACAGTAGCTGCAGTACAAAGCCTTACGGCTACAGATGCTTTAGGCAAAGGAAATTATAACAAAACTAAAATTGACGCTTTCTTGGCCACAGCCAATACAATGAATGATAAGCGCGATCAAGGAGGGCTTACTCAAGCTGATGCAAATATAATGGCTACAGATTTACAAACTGCCTACGATCAATTTGTATTAAATTATAATACAGAATATATGGCCCCTGCCACTTTGCCTGACGGAGCTTATCTCATCATGCAAAATAATGCTTATCTTACCGCTAAAGCAGGTGAACGCCTTGTGGGCGGACGTAATGCAAATTGCTCTCCTTACCTCTCAAGTGCATACAACTTCAATACAGATGGGTTGAAAACAAATCAGGTATGGTATATCAAACACTTCCAGCCTACAGGTAAAATAACAGATGACCAAGGCAATGTTACGACTGTAGATCTAGCAGATCCTACTCCGGCTTATTTCCTTTACTCCGTATATGAAGGTCAAACTTGGAGCACATTCACAGATCTTGACGAAACAGCCACTAGCGTATATCTCGATGATATTGGTTTGCAACGCTTAAACGGTACCAACACCAACACGCTTAGCGGAAAACCAACTGTAGTATCAGATTCTTTGTACCATCGTCACAATGTCATCTTTGATGGAAGTGCATATGCAATCTATACTCCCATTTCCAAATGTTCTATGACATTCTCTACAAGTACTTCTGGCTATGTGAATTATGTAACCGACTCTAAGAGTTATGTCTTTACATTTATTCCTTGGACTGCCGATTACACGGCTATAGAAACTGTAGGAGACGACGAAGCACAGCAAATCATTGCATACGGAACAGCCAATGCAGTAGAATTGAAGAGCAACGTAGAAACCTCTGCCACCGTTTACAATGCAACGGGTAGTGAAGTCGCAAAAGTGCAGTTAAGCAGCACGCCAATACGACTTTCACTCGGTGCAGGATTCTATATTGTAAAAGCTGCTAACGGAGCAACCGCTAAGGTTCTTATAAAATAAGTATCCTATATTGCGCAAACGTTAAGCGCAAATAATTTAAAGAGAGTCTGTGTCAGAAATTTGGCACAGATTCTCTTTTTAGCTTCATACTTTACAAGAAGGCGAATGCCAGTTGGCAGTAATTCTTTTGATAGAGATGTTATTGCATTCACCAACAAAAAGGAAAAAGCACTCTTCCAAAAGTTCTTTACCTTAGTATGTTTACACAGAATTAATCGATAAAAACAAAGCTGGATATTCTAGAGATAGAATATCCAGCTTTATAAATTTATAAAAGGATGAAGTTAAGCTTTCTCTTCGTCAAGCAAAATTGTAAGGATATCACAAGCTGCTTTTGCTACCGGACTACCCGGACCAAAAATTGCAGCCACTCCTGCTTGATAAAGATAATCATAATCTTGTGCCGGAATTACTCCACCTGCAATGACGATAATATCCTCACGTCCAAGTTTCTTTAGTTCCTCCATAATCTGCGGGATCAGCGTCTTATGACCTGCTGCGAGTGAAGAGACACCCACTACATGTACATCGTTCTCTACTGCATCACGAGCAGCCTCTGCCGGAGTTTGGAACAACGGACCCATGTCGACGTCAAATCCACAATCGGCATAACCGGTGGCTACCACTTTTGCACCACGATCGTGTCCGTCTTGACCCATCTTGGCAATCATGATACGAGGACGACGACCCTCTTTCTTGGCAAATTTCTCGCATAGCTCACACGCTTTAGTGAAATATGCATCATTTTTACTTTCTGAAGAATACACGCCTGATATAGTTCTAATTATTGCTTTATAACGGCCTACGACCTTTTCGCAAGCAGATGAAATTTCTCCTAAAGTAGCACCTACAGCCGCTGCTTTTACAGCCAAGTCGAGTAAGTTACCCTCCTTTGTCTCCACGCAATGCGTAAGAGCTTCCAAAGTAGCATCCACCTGACTTTGATCACGACGAGCCTTCAATCCTTTCAAACGTTCAATCTGCTGTATACGTACTGCTGTGTTATCAATTTCCAATATATCGATAGGAGCTTCCTTTTCAAGGCGATATTTATTTACACCTACAATCGTTTGCACACCACTATCAATACGAGCCTGAGTTCGAGCTGAAGCCTCTTCAATACGCATCTTAGGAATACCGGTTTCAATAGCCTTAGCCATGCCACCTAGTTTCTCAACTTCTTCAATCAATTCCCAAGCCTTGTGTGCTAAATCATTGGTGAGCGATTCTACATAATAAGAACCTCCCCAAGGATCGACATTCTTACAAATTTGAGTTTCTTCCTGAATATAGATTTGCGTATTACGTGCAATACGTGCAGAGAAGTCAGTCGGCAATGCAATCGCTTCATCAAGCGCATTGGTATGCAAAGATTGAGTATGACCCAACGCAGCAGCCATTGCTTCTACACAAGTGCGACCGACATTATTAAAAGGATCTTGTTCAGTCAACGACCAACCGGAAGTTTGTGAGTGCGTACGCAGTGCCAACGACTTCGGATTCTTTGGATTAAATTGTTTCACGATTTTAGCCCATAGCATACGTGCTGCACGCATCTTAGCAATCTCCATGAAATGGTTTGTGCCAATGGCCCAGAAGAACGACAAGCGAGGTGCAAATGCATCGATATCAATGCCCGCATTTACTCCGGCACGCAGATATTCCAATCCATCAGCCAATGTATAAGCTAACTCAATATCAGCCGTAGCACCAGCCTCTTGCATGTGATAGCCGGAAATTGAAATGCTATTAAATTTAGGCATCTTCTGAGATGTATACTCAAAGATGTCGGAGATAATACGCATTGAGAATGCAGGTGGATAAATGTACGTGTTACGCACCATGAACTCTTTCAAGATATCATTCTGGATAGTACCAGCCATTTCTTCGAGTTTTGCACCTTGTTCCAAACCGGCATTGATATAAAAAGCCATAATAGGAAGTACGGCACCATTCATCGTCATTGATACCGACATTTTATTTAATGGAATTCCATCAAAAAGTGTCTTCATATTGTCGAGTGAACAAATCGAAACTCCAGCCTTACCCACGTCACCAACCACGCGTTCGTGATCAGGGTCGTAGCCACGGTGTGTAGCCAAGTCGAAAGCCACAGAAAGACCTTTTTGTCCGGAAGCCAGATTGCGACGATAAAACGCATTCGATTCCTCAGCGGTAGAGAAGCCGGCATACTGACGAATTGTCCAAGGGCGGAACGTATACATCATAGAATAAGGTCCGCGCAAGAAAGGAGGAAGACCTGCAGCATACTCTAAATGCTCCAATCCTTCCAAATCTTCTTTGGTATAAGCCTGTTTCACTTCGATGTGCTCCGGCGTTTTCCAATTCGATTCAACTTTATTCTCCTTTTGCCAAGCTTTGCCATCCAAAGCAGGCATGGCTTCAAATATATTTATTTTTTCAAAATTCGGTTTCATAACTTTCTGCTTACTTAATTCCCAGTTTCTTATTTAGCTCTCTAAGTGTATCAAGTACGTTAGCACGTACATGTACAAAGTGTTCAATGCCTGCAGCCTTCAGTTCCTCTGTACAAGCAGGATTACCGGCTACCACAAAAAGAGCACGGCCTGCTAATGCCTTAAAAGCAGGAATTGCATACTCTGCATATTCATCGTCACTTGAACAAAGCACTACGATATCAGCTTTAGCGTTCATTGCAGCATCTATTCCCTCTTCAATTGTTGGAAAGCCTAAGTTATCAATTACCTGATAACCTGCACAACCCAAGAAGTTGCACGAATACTGTGCACGTGCTTGACGCATCGTTAAGTTACCAATAGTCAACATAAAGGCTATCGGCTTCTTTCCACTTTGTTCGGTTTCAAGACGAAGCTTTTCAAATTCACTTGCCGCGCGATCTGTATTAAGTACTTGGTATTTCGTATCATGTGAATGTTCACATCCACTAAACGACTGTAGCGGTTGCTTCTCACCAGCCTGTTCAGTAAAGTTAGGGAATTGATTGCTTCCTAACAGTACCTCACGGCGACTGCTAATGGCACCGTGCCGTGCTAAATTAGAAGCATTGACTGCTTCTTGCACTGTATTTTGTTGTAAAGCGGCAAAGAATCCACCTGCAGCCTCAACTTCCAAGAACAACTTCCAAGCTTGTTGAGCAATTGAAGTAGTAAGATTTTCAATATAATACGAACCTGCAGCAGGATCAATTACCTTATCAAAATGTGACTCTTCTTTTAGAAGCAATTGTTGATTTCGTGCAAAACGCTCTGAAAGTTCGTCCGACTGTTTATAAGCCGCATCGAAAGGAGTAACCGTCATGGAATCAACTCCTGCTAATGCAGCCGACATGGCTTCTGTCTGAGTACGTAATAAATTCACGTGTGCATCATACATCGTAAGATTGAAATGCGATGTTTCTGCATGAATGTACATTTTTGCAGCACAACGGCACTCTCCATCTTCTGCTGTATTTGAACAAGTTCCCTTACGAGGACATTCCGGCTTATATGCACTTACAATCTGTGACCATAGCAATCGAGCGGCACGAAATTTAGCAAGCTCCATAAAATAGTTTGAGCTGATGCCCATACTAAAGCGAATTTTCTTCGCTGCTAATGCAGCAGGTACTCCAGCTTCAATTAAAGCTCCTAAATATGCATTTCCCCATGCCAATGCATAACCTAATTCTTGATAAATATAAGCACCTGCATTACACAATGTTTTCGCATTTACGACCACCACTTTAAAAGATGGATAGGCTGCAAAAAGTTGAGCCATCGGTGCAGCTTGTGCTACAAAATCAGGAGTTTCTATTCCTTTCTTCAGAATCACCTCATAAGGGTCAAAGTTTATCGATCCCTTTATTTGAGTTGCTTCATAGCCTTTCTTCTGGAAATAATCAGCTAGTAACTGAGCTAATTCTAGCGTGTGTCGCTGACAAGTGGTAAAATTGAGTTCCACACAATCTGCACAGATCCCCTCAAGCAGTAACGCAATAAAATCAGCACTTAACTGATCAGCTTTGATATTGAATCCTAACGAATCGATACCTTTATTGAGTAGCTCAAGCGCCTTCGTATTGGCCTCTTTTGTAGTCTCCACTACAATATCTTGGCGTACGAACCATGCATTA
>Ga0302210_10000385_pt1 | contig 20637 bp, 13 predicted proteins | sample II_Fen_E3_2_FD_198793 | JGI IMG/M metagenome (GOLD analysis project Ga0302210, IMG submission 198793) | Peat permafrost microbial communities from Stordalen Mire near Abisko, Sweden - II_Fen_E3_2 | ecosystem: Environmental > Terrestrial > Soil > Wetlands > Permafrost | place: Sweden: Abisko... | reverse complement strand
GTAATGCATTGATTATCTTTATTTTTATCCTTATTATTTAATCGTTGTAGGGTTAATATAGGGTTGGTTTTTCCACTGTTATTTCGGTGTAGGGTTCTTATTGGGTTGATAAATTTGTTTTGAGTGCAAAGGTGCTATTTCTTTGTAGTGTTTAAATCAAAAATGATAAAATCGCACCCAATGAATAAAAACTTCGTTCTTGCTCTTATATCGGTAGCTCTCCTCTCAGCCTGTGCCACCTCGGGAAAAACAAAATCAGATGTTCTGCTGGACCAGAAAGTAGATTCAGTGATGAAGCTCATGACCCTGGATGAAAAGATAGGGCAAATGGTTCTGTATTCCAGCGATTGGGAAGTTACAGGCCCCTCCCTCAAAAAAGGATATCTGGACGATATCCGCAAAGGAAATTGTGGAAATATATTTAATGCACATACAGTAGCATACACCCGCAAATTGCAGAAGATTGCTGTTGAAGAATCACGGTTAGGTATACCGTTGTTGTTTGGTTACGATGTGATCCACGGGCACAAAACGATTTTCCCCATATCATTGGGAGAATCGGCCTCGTGGGATCTGGCAGCCATTGAAAAGTCGGCACGTGTATCAGCCGCAGAAGCCGCAGCTTCGGGCATAAACTGGACATTTGCCCCCATGTGTGATGTCTCGGTAGAACCCCGTTGGGGCAGGGTATCGGAAGGTGCCGGCGAAGATCCGTATTTAGGGTCGAAGATTGCAGCTGCCCGTGTTCATGGATTTCAGGGGAATGATCTGAGTGACACCCTGACTATCCTGGCCTGCGTAAAACACTTTGCTGCCTACGGTGCTCCACTGGCCGGACGAGATTACAATACCGTGGATATGTCCGAACGTGTTTTTCTGGACACCTATTTACCTCCTTACAAAGCTGCCATTGATGCCGGTGCCATGAGTGTCATGTCATCCTTCAACGAGCTTTTTGGCGTTCCTGCCTCCGGTAGCAAATACCTGCTGACCGATATATTACGGACTAAACTTGGATTCAAAGGATTTGTAGTAACGGATTATACTTCCATAAACGAAATGGTGAACCATGGCGTGGTTGCCAACGAGGCGGATGCCGGATTACTGTCAGTCAAGGCAGGCGTGGACATGGATATGCAGGGTGAAGTGTATTTTAAATACCTGAAGAAACAAGTCAATGAAGGACAGGTGGCTGAAAAGATGGTAAACGATGCCGTGAGACGTATTTTACGGGTAAAATTTATGTTGGGTCTGTTTAAAGATCCTTACCTGTATTGCAATGAAGCCCGCGAGAAAAGGGAAGTTTATTCACCTGCCCATTTAGATGCGGCTCTGGATGTAGCCAGGAAATCGATGGTATTGCTGAAAAATGAGAACAACACCCTACCCTTGAAAAAAGGAGAGAAAATAGCCGTAATCGGAGAACTGGCTGCTTCGACACGTGACCTGTTGGGTTCGTGGAAAGCAGCAGGGGATTGGAACTTCATAAAATCGCCGTTGGATGAATTGAAAGCCTATAATGGAGAAACGAATGTAACGTATGCTGAAGGCTGCAAGACTTCCGGTGAAGACCGCAGTGGATTTGCAGGAGCAATAGCCGCAGCCGGTAAGGCAGACAAAATAGTACTGGTGATCGGCGAAAGCTGCGACTGGAGTGGCGAAGCTACCAGCCGTACCAGCATAAATGTACCCGGAGTACAAACCGAACTGCTCGAAAAGCTGAAAGCATTGAATAAACCGATAGTCGTGGTACTGATGAACGGGCGCCCGCTGGATTTATCAAAGGAAAGCGGACTAGCCAGTTCCATCCTGGAAGTATGGTTTCCGGGCACCATGGGCGGAAAAGCAATTACCCAGGTACTTTACGGGGAATACAACCCGTCAGGAAAACTGACCATGACTTTCCCCCGAAACCTGGGACAGGTTCCGATTTACTATTATGAAAAGAATACAGGCCGCCCGAACTATCTGCCGAACCCAAAATATAAATCGAGGTATATTGACTCCCCGAATGATCCGCTTTATCCGTTTGGATTTGGATTGAGTTACACCACTTTTGCCTATTCGGATATAAGCCTTTCGACAACCGAACTTACTGAAAAGGGTGAATTGAAAGCAACTGTGCACGTGACCAATACCGGGAATGTGGCCGGTGAGGAAGTGGTACAGTGTTATGTACGTGATTTGGTAGGAAGTGTTACCCGTCCGGTCAAGGAATTGAAAGGTTTTGAAAAAATAGCCTTAAAGGCCGGTGAAAGTAAGAATGTGACCTTTACCATTACCCCCGACATGCTGGCATTCCACCGGGTGGATATGACCTACGGAACTGAACCGGGAGATTTCAAGCTGTTCATAGGCGGGAACTCGAGAGATGTGAAAGAAACAGGGTTTAGTTTGAAGTAATTGGGTGATTAAGTTTATAAAGGGAATCGGTATTTAAGTATACTGGGTACTTTATACAAGAAATTAAAGATATAAAACGAACTTACAATTCCGCCATTTGACGGAAGAGTGGTGAATCTATAAATTATGAAAAAAACAATTCTGTTTGGTCTTTCCATACTGATCTTCGGCACTTGCATGGCTGTTGAGAAGATAAATTATATAGTGCCTAACAAACTGAAAGGTGTCGGGTATTCAGCCCATACTGAACTGACCTGGGAAAACCGGGTGGGATTTGTATACACCATTTATCGTTCGGACGATGGGAATAGTAATTTCAGCAAAATAGCCGAGACCAGTGCAAACCGGTATATGGATTTTTTCGGAAAACAAATACAGAAGGACCAGACTTTTTATTACCGGATCATGCCCAAGGGATTATCGGTAGACAGTAAAAACGCTGCCAGGTTTGAAGTCATAGTTCCTGTTAAACCGGCCTCGGACAGCGACCTGCTGGATATGGCCCAACGCTATACTACCCGGTACTTCTATGATTATGCCGATCCACAAACAGGAATGGCCCGGGAAAGAAGTAATGATATAAATGGAAATATAGTTACCACCGGAGGTACCGGATTTGGAATTATGGCCTTAGTGGCAGGTGCTGAACGGAATTATTTCAGCCGAAGCGACGCACAAAAATCCATCACTAAAATAGTGACGTTCCTTGAAAAGACCGAACGGTTCCACGGTGCCTGGGCACACTGGTACAATGGAAATACCGGAAAAGCATTTAGCTTCAGCCAGTTTGATGATGGAGGCGACCTGGTGGAAACAGCCTTCATGATGGAGGGTTTATTAACAGCCCGCGAATACTTCCGAAATGGGAGCCTAAACGAACAAGCACTTGCAAAACGAATTACCCAACTGTGGGAAACAGTGGAATGGAACTGGTACACACAAGGGAAAGATGCCTTGTACTGGCACTGGTCGAAGAATTATGGGTTTAAGCTGAACCACCGCATCACCGGTTTTGATGAGACATTGATAACGTATGTGCTGGCAGCATCTTCCCCTACATTTCCGATTAAACAAACTGTCTATGAGAAAGGCTATACAAAATCGAATTACTTTTTAAACGGGAAAAAATACTATGGTATCAAGCTCGATTTAGGAATGGATTTCGGTGGTCCCCTGTTCTTTACACATTATTCATTCATAGGATTAAATCCAACCGGGTTAACGGATAAATATACGAATTATTTCGAACGAAACCGGGCGCATGCATTAATACAAGTGGCCTATGCAACCGACAACCCCAAAAAACATACCGGCTACGGACCTGCCTGTTGGGGATTTACGTCATCGGACGATCCAATCAATGGATACACTTCCCATCAACCAGGGACAACTGATGAAAACGGAACCGTATCGCCTACTGCCGCCCTGGCATCAGTAGTCTATACACCCAAAGAATCGATAGCAGCCCTACGCTACTTTTATTATACGAAAGGCAATATTTTATTAGGCGAATATGGATTCTACGATGCTTTTAATGCTGGATTAGTCGATGGTCAACAGGTTGTTCACAGTTACCTGGCTATTGACCAGGGACCGATAGCAGTCATGATAGAAAATTACAGAAGCGGGTTACTTTGGAAGTTATTCATGGGCAATCCCGAGATTCATAAAGGATTAGACCGATTGGGCTTTAAAACCCTCCCGAATAAGATTCAGGATTGAAAGACCATTTATTAACATCTGGTCTATGAAAACCGGCAAACATGTGAATTATATAAACTATTTCTAAAATCATGTAACATTCTATTATTTCAAAGACTTTATTTTTGTAATCATCTAGATCAGAAGAAACGTTGATTTTAGATTCGCAAAAAAGTATTCTAATTAATACAGATAGTTCGATGTACCAATTAACACACTAAATCACTTTACCATGAAAAAAAGAACATTTACTCTTTTACTGGTTGCACTTATTTTATCCGGATCGCTTTTCGCACAGGACAATGCTGTGTCAGGAGTCGTGATTGATAAGAAAACCAGCGAACCTCTGATAGGCGCAACCGTGATGCAAAAAGGGACCAGCAATGGAAGTATTACCGACATAGACGGTAAATTTGCTTTTACAATCCCGGTAGGCTCAACTTTGCTCGTTTCGTATATAGGTTACAACAGTCAGGAACTGATCATAAAAGACAATGCCCAGCTGCGGATACTCCTGGAATCGAATTCAAAGAACCTGGAAGAAGTGGTGGTAGTAGGATACGGCACCCAGAAGGTGAAAGATATGACTGCACCAATTTCATCCGTGAAAGGATCGGACCTGACCAAACAAACGACTTCCAGTGCCATGTCGGCCATGCAGGGGAAAATGGCGGGAGTGCAGATTGTCAATAGCGGGGAACCCGGGAAAGGGCCTGATGTTAAGATCCGTGGATTAGGGTCCATTGGTGATTATGGAAATCCGTTGTATGTAGTGGATGGAGTCTTTGTAGATAATATCGACTTTTTAAGCAGCGGGGATATCGAAGACTTAACGGTGCTGAAAGACGCATCGGCAGCAGCTATTTACGGGGTACGTGCCGCGAATGGTGTTGTACTGGTTACTACCAAGAAAGGGAAAATCAATCAGACCAATGTCAGTTACGAAGGCTATGTAGGCTATCAGATTCCTGTAAACATCATGAAACTGGCGAACAAGGACCAATATGTACAAATGTTGAATGATGCCAATGCCAATATTACCGGTTATGTACCAAAGGTAGCTGCGAATTATCCTGCTTCTACCGATTGGTATAGTCAATTGGTCCGGAATGCACTAACTCATAGTCACTCATTAGACATATCGGGAGCAACCGAAAAAACTAGTTATTCCTTTGGTGGAAATTATTACTCTCAGGAAGGAATTATGAATGCCAAGAACGATTACGAGCGGTATAATTTCAGGGCACGTTTAGACCAGAAGGTCACCGGGTGGTTAAATATGGGATTTAATACGGTAGTCTCGAATTATACCAGAAACATTCCAAACAACAGTGCCTTTTTCCAGGCATTTGTAAATCCTCCGGTATACAGTCCGTACAGCAATACAAATACTGCTGCTTATCCTGTTTTATTTGGTTCCCCACAGCAAGCCGGATTAGGAAACCAATATGGGAACCCGGTTGCCACGGCTTATTATAACAATCAGAAAGAAGATGGGTTGAATTTAATTTTCTCTGCATTTGCAGAATTTATTCTGAGTCCTAAATTAAAATTCAGATCATCCTACAACCTGGATTATGTCTTTTATAAAAACCAGAATTATACACCTCAATATAATGTGGGAGGTTCACAAGGTGTCCTTAATTCAAACCTGACTAAAAGATTCAGTCTTACTACCAAACAGATAAATGATAACCTGTTAACGTATACCGATAAAATCGGGGTTAATAGCTTCAGTGTATTGTTGGGGCAATCGACGCGCGTTGAGAAACAGTCGGAATTAACAGGTACTGCCATCAACGTACCCGGTTATGATGATCAATCTATCTATTTAAAAAACGGTTCGTTTGACAACCGATATTCAACCGATGGTGCATACAGATACAACGCTGTCTCCTTTTTTACACGGGGAACTTACAATTATGACGACCGATACCTGGCCACACTGACATTCCGTGCTGATGGGAGTTCAAAGTTTCAGGATACATGGGGATATTTTCCTTCCCTGGGACTGGGCTGGATAATGACCGGAGAAAGCTTCATGAAGGATCAGACTCTGTTTGATTATTTAAAGGCACGTGCCAGTTACGGAATGCTGGGGAATGACAATGTTCCGGCTAATTCAACAGTAACGTTAGGAACAACCGGGGCAAACAGTTCTGCTGTTTTCGGAAATACGTTAGTTACAGGCATTGGAGCACCCACAGTGTATCAGAATTATCTGAAATGGGAAGTTGTCAATGAATTGGACTTAGGGTTTGATTTCAGCATGGCCAAGCAAAAGTTGAATGGTTCGTTGGATTATTACAACCGGAGAACAAACAATGTAATTTTCAGTGCTCCTATTGGCGGTGGTGTTGGTGTAGCAGAATTATTGGCAAATAACGGATCAGTACAAAACCAGGGATTTGAATTCAGTTTAAACTGGTCAGATAAAATTTCAAAGGACTTATCGTATAACATAGGATTCAATGCAACTTCAATTTCCAATAAAGTATTAGCATTGAATGGAAGAAACACACCAATACCGGGTGCTCTGATACGTGGAAACTATGCAACTCAGACAAAAGTAGGGTATCCAATCGGATCGTTCTTTGGCTATGAGATTGCAGGAGTTTATGCCAGTGAATCAGAAGCTTTACGTGATCCGGTAAGCCAGACAATAAAAGATGCCGGGTACTTCAAATACAAAGATCAAAATGGTGACAATGTGATCGATGAAAAAGATAAAGTGTATTTGGGAAGCGCCATCCCCAAGTTTACATCAGGGATTGACTTTGGATTGAATTATAAAAAATTGGATGTAAGTATTTCCCTCCAGGGACAGTTCGGGAATAAGATTTTAAATGCAAAAAGAATGAACCGGGACGTTTTTGCCGATGCAAATTATGATCTGAATTTTTATCAGAATGCCTGGACTACCACCAATCATTCGAGTACTTATCCTTCGGCAGCAGCCTATAATACTTCGTTTATACAACAAGCAAACAGTTTCTTTGTAGAAGACGGATCGTATATCAGGATACAGAACATTCAGGTAGGATATACTTTTGATAAATTGTTGGGTATGAAAAATATGAGGGTATATGTCTCGGCACAACGGCCTTTTACATATTTCACATATAATGGTTTTTCTCCTGAAGTCAGTGGTAAACCTACCGAAAATGGTGTCGACACCAATGTATATCCTATGCAAGCAGTTTACAGTGTTGGTTTAAAATTGAATCTATAATACTCTCCGCCTTATGAAAAAAAATATAATATTAGCAATTTCAAGCGTGATTTTACTCACCGGTTGTTCTGACTTTCTTGATATCCGGCCGGAAGCAACACTTCCCTCTACCGGAATGGATTATACAAAACCTGAAAACATATTTCTACCCATCAGTGCTGCGTATGCAACTATGCGGACAGGAGGTACACATGCATTTTCATACATTGGGGCTTTCGAAGTAACATCTGATAATGCGGATAAGGGGAGTTCTCCAGAGGACAACCCAACTATGAAGCAACTTGATAATTTTACTTTCGATCCAAGCAATACACTGCTAAATGAATTGTGGGGAGGTTATTTCGACGTGGTTAGTGGAGCCAATAATGCTCTTTATCAAATGCCTTTGTTTGAAAGCGCCCTTTTAAATGAGGGTGACAAAGCTTATACCAGGCAATGTGCCGGTGAAGCAAAAACGATTCGTGCCTATGCCTATTTCAATCTGGTTCGACTCTTTGGACGCGTACCGATTATCAACAAATCGTTGACATCGGAAGAATTAGCTGCAAAGAAACAAGAGTCTACGGATTCCATCTACCGGTTTATTGAAAAAGATTTATCGGAGGCTATCAATGTCTTACCGGAAACATATACATCAAACTGGGCCGGAAGGATTTCGAAATATACAGCGATGGCTATCAAAGCCAAAGTGCACATGTATCGAAATGAATGGGATTCGGTAGCATCACTTACCGATCGGATCATGGCTTCAGGAAACTTCGATTTACTTCCAAACTTTCGGAAGGAATTTTCCCTGGACGGAAAAAACAGTGTAGAGTCATTATTTGAAATCCAAAGTTCAACATTAGGGAAATCAAGCGGTGATCAAACATACCTGGAATATGCCTTTGTTCAGGGTCCTCGGGGAAACTCACCGGGGAATATGCAAGGCTGGGGATTTTGTACTCCAAGTACAGACCTGATTAATTTCTTTACAGCACGTCATGATTCAGTCCGGGCATTAACCACTTTCTTATATCGCGGCACCAAGACTCCTGAAGGCGACAGCATAAAAGCAACTTGTAGCAATCTGGCCTATAATGGAAAAGTATACACACCCTCTGTTTCCAATAAGTGGAGCTTTAACGGGTATGGGTTTGATCAGAATGTGCATATCATACGGTACTCAGATATATTGCTGATGTTTGCCGAAGCAAAAGTACATGGAGTTACTACCGGAAATGCCAGTGGATTCTCAGCTCTTTCGGCCATAAACAAAGTGCGTGAGAGGGTGAAATTACCGGTTTTAAATGCAGTTACTTTACAGAACATCTGGGATGAGCGTAGAGCTGAGCTGGCCATGGAAGAAGATCGTTTCTTTGATTTGGTCCGATCCGGGCAGGCAGCAACAGTACTTTCCAGTTTAGGATTTAAATCACCAAAAAACAATATTTTTCCAATACCGTCAGCACAAATGCAATTGAATACCAATTTAACACAGAATCCAAATTATTAACAACACAGAGAAACAATTTTCAGATTAACAAAACACCAATTTTAAAAATCAATGTCTAATTCACAAAAAACAATCAGTATGAAAAAACTTAATTTATTTAGTGGGATCGCAGTAGCCGCCTTATTCTTAGGCATGTCATTTACTTCGTGTAAATCAAATGACCCCGTGGTTGATCCTTACGCTGGAAAAACTAATCCATCGACCATAGCTGCTGCAAATTTGGTAGCATATTTCCCGTTGGAATCAGCAACAGGTGCAATTACTACCGGAGCCGGAGTTTCTTTTAGTAAATTATCAGGAACCGGATCGTTCGTTACCGGACGTCGTGGAAATGCCTACAAAGGATCTACCACAGCAGGATTTCTTGAATTTAATGTAGCAACAACAAATTTATTTAAAGACCTGACTGAATTCACTTACTCTGCATGGATTAAGACTCCTGCACCAACTGGAGGAGCTGCTTCAGCATTTAGTGTTAATGGTGGAGATGCCAACATGGGTAACTTAAACTTAGTCATTGAAAGTCAGTCAAATGCAGATTCTTTAGCATTGAAACCTTACTTGCGAAATGCAACAACACCTTGGCAAGGACAGGATATGTGGACATTTAAAAAAGCAAATTCAACAGACAAATGGATACATGTTGTGAGCTCATACAATAAAACGACTTCCGTAATGTCGTTGTACGTTAATGGTCTAAAAATTAATAGTACTATCAGATATGCTGACGGAGTTCCGGTAAGCGGACCACAACCACTATTGGGTGCATTGACTTTTGTTGATATGACCAAGTTTTATATTGGTGCATGGGGAAAACTGGCATTAGGAGTTACACCTGAACCATGGATGGTTTACTATCCCGGTATGATTGATGAACTGCGTATTTATAATAAGGAATTGTCAGCTACTGAAGTAAAAGCATTGTATGATGCTGAAGTTTCAGTTATAAACTAATCCTGTTTAACAATTTATTTATACAGGGAGGATGTAACTACGTTCTCCCTGTATTTTTCATTTATCCAAAAACAACTATGAAAACTTACTTTCTCTGTACTGCGTGCCTTATATGCCTGTTAATCTCATGCAATACGGTTTCTGTTCCTAATGTTCCCATACTGCCTGTAAACACCTATATTCAGAAGGTAACCATTAACGAAACCGAAGTAGCATCAGGAGGAAGTGTTTTCGGCTTACCAACCGATTCTGTTGTAATCCATATTTTCTTTTCATCTAAAATTGATAAAACTAAAATAGACCCTTTAAAGCTATATATCACGAATAATGTGGATACCAGTTTTATAGTTTTACCCGATACCAGTCAATCGGCACTCTCCTTTCGAATCAAAAAAACACTTGGACACTATAATACCTATAAATTAGAACTTTTAGCCGGAGAAAACATGGGTATAAAACTCATTGATCCTTACGAATATACTTTTGTCACCAACCTGGATCCTACTCCTAAATTTCCGGTTATATCCGATGACAGTTTGCTTACCCTGGTCCAAAGAAAGACCTTTGATTACTTCTGGAACTATTCCCATCCTGTTTCAGGACTTGCTCGTGAAAGGCTTAATTCGGGGGATATCGTTACTTTTGGAGGCACCGGTTTTGGAATCATGGGAATCCCGGTTGCTATTGAACGCGGTTTTATAACCCGTGCCCAAGGGCTGGAACGAATGAATAAAATAATCAGCTTCCTGAATTTATCCACTACCGATAAATTCCATGGTGCTTTTCCTCACTGGATGAACGGCACAACCGGGAAGGTAATTCCTTTCGGGACCCAGGATAATGGCGCTGACCTGGTAGAAACGGCTTTCTTCATTCAGGGATTACTCACAGTACAATCGTACTATAAAAATGGGAACACTTCGGAAAAAGCCATGTGTGCAGGCATTGAGACTCTTTGGGAAAATGTGGAATGGAAATGGTTTCAGCAAAACGGACAGCAAAAACTATTCTGGCACTGGTCACCGAACTATGCCTGGGCAATGAATATGCCTATTACTGGGTGGGACGAAGCATTGATAGTATATGTTCTGGCTGCTTCTTCACCAACATATCCCATCACCAAACCTGTGTACGATAGTGGGTGGGCCTTAAACGGGGGCATGGAAAACGGAAAGTCTTTTTATGGAATAAAACTTCCATTGGGAGCCGATTATGGCGGTCCGATGTTCTTTGCCCATTATTCTTTTCTGGGACTGGATCCGCGCAAGTTAACAGATACATATGCCAGTTACTGGCAACAAAACACAGCACACGCCCGGATAAATTATCAGTATTGTGTCACTAATCCAAGAAAATACTACGGGTATGGAGCCAATTGCTGGGGGCTTACCGCGAGTGATATCCCAACCGGGTATGCAGCCTCTTCCCCGACTAATGATGTGGGTGTGATTGCCCCTACTGCTGCCTTATCCTCATTTCCATACACACCGGTTGAAAGTATGGAGGCGCTGCATTTTTTCTATTATACGCTGGGGGACAAAATCTGGGGAACCTATGGATTTAGTGATGCCTTCAATCTAAGCCAACAATGGTTTGCAACCTCCTATCTCGCTATCGATCAGGGTCCCATCATTGTTATGATCGAGAATTACCGGACAGGGTTACTTTGGAACCTGTTTATGCAAAACACCGATGTCCAGGCAGGACTAACAAAACTGGGATTTAACTATTAAATAATAACCTATTGTTTCCTCAGGTAATCATCAGTAAGTTTTGCCATTCTCAAATGATCTGGAGGCTATTTCAGGCCTTATCTATCTAATTTCAGTAGGTAGTACCACAATCTCAAAAAACCATTTAAAAACCTCGTTTATCTGATCGATAAACGAAGTTTTGGGTTATAAGGGAAATGACTGTTTATAGAAGCAGTTACACATATCGAATTCCAGCGATGAAGCCTCTCAGAAAAGAATTAAGGAGAAAGAGTGGGAAACCTTTACTCCGTGAATTTTGGATTAAACAGCAGGAAGCCTATATTCACTCCAAAATTCCACTTACTGGCAGCAGAACTGTAATAATTCAGGAACATACCGGCAGAAGCAATTTTAAAATTATAGACCAACGAGGTTTCTCCCAAAAACTGAGTAGAATGGAAAGGGGCTGTATAAAAAGCAGAATTATCAGCTGCACGACCTATGGTTTTATAGGGTACAAACCAGTAAGCTTCTCCGCGGATATGCAAATCCTTAGTAAGGTTATAAATTGGTTTTAATCCGACTGCTGCAAACTGATTGGCACTATATGCTTCATTAAAGACAGTGAGGCTATATGGGGTAGGACGAAAAGAAGGAGCCTCAATAATGCTCACCGTGTAATTTTGAAGTAGTTTTCGGGAAGAAATTGCCAATTCACCCGATGTACCAAGTGTAAAATGAGGAGACAACTGAAAATACTGATCGTATTTAACCCTCCATTGTAGCCAACCGCCAAAAACATCATTCACATTTTTGGAAGGATCTTCATTGGATCTGTAAGTTTGTTCGCCCCCTAAAAGTTGCAGGGTAGTGTAATGACTATACCCTTTAGTCGGATACATCACATTGTTCAGGGTATTGGTCTCTATCTTTCCAAACAGGCTGGCTATTGAAAATACGCTTTGGTCTTCTTTTGAATCCGAAGTCATTAAGGCCCTGTTCAGATAATAATTATCGGTTAAAAATCCATACCCAATACCACATTCAATACGTCCCTTCATGGAAAGTGGAAAGCCGATACTCAGCTTGCTGTAGACTTCGTTTTGCCTGAAATTGGAAGTTCTGTTATCGTTATAGAAAATCTGGTCACCTTCGAAATAATCGAACTTATGGAATACAAGAGCCATTTTTGCATACCAACTTCGCTGGGCAGGCATATCAATCCGGGTTCCCAAAGCCAACCCATTATACATTTTCCCAAACTGGGCATCCACTGTGATAGTTTGGGCATATTCTTTAAGATTTTGATAAGAGAGTCCGAAATACGCCTGATTGGAAGTCGAAGATGAAACATTGCCGCCCAGTAAAACTTTCAGATGATCTTGTGTTTTCACATTCAAATGCAAGTCAAAATTGCCGGTAGAAGAATTAAATTTGGCATGTGGGATCACCTCCATGATCTTATCGTCCGAGATCAGTCTGAAATAAGCTTCTTTAAATTCCTTCAAGCTAAAAACTTCGTTTTTATTATGAAAGACATCTTGAATATAGATCTTCTGAAGGCTATCAACTCCATCAACAACTACTTTTTGGAATTTCAATTCCGGATAACGATCTCTAAACGCTTTCCTTTTGCGTTTTAATTCTTCAGTGGATATTCGCCGGTGAACCCGTGCTTTTATTTCATCCATGTGTTTTAAGGTAGAGTCATACCCCAATTGAACCATTTCATCTACCCTGGAGAAATCAAATATTTTAAAAGCTGGCATGTTGAACTTGAGCAATAATCCCTCTTTTTTGGACATTGTGTAGTCGGTACGACTCATGATCATATTCTGGATTTGTGTCAGGATGTCACGTTCATCAGGTTTACGGGGATTCTTTGCAACCACACTTCCTATCATGAAATCCGGTTTGAAATCATTACGCATGACATCCACCGGAAAGTTATTAAAAATTCCTCCGTCGAATAACAACCGGTTATCAATAATCACCGGTTTGAACATAAAAGGATATGAAATAGAAGCATGAATGGCATCACCCAACACGCCATAACGGAATATCACTGCCTCCTTGTTATAAATATCCGAGGCAACACACCGGAAAGGTACAAACAGCTTATCAAAATCTCCACCGGCTACTGCGTTGGCTTGAGAGGTCAACGGGACAAAAGCATAATTCATTTGGCGGGGTGATACAATATTGGTTGGAAGCATTGCGGATTTCAAATTAAAAGAATCTAGGTTGTGCACATTAAATGAAATCTCCACGAAATTAGGTTTTGGGTCTGCATTGCGGTAATAATACTTGTATTCAGTATCAACCTCACCGGTTGACCAATGTTTAAAGTCCTTGGATTTAATCGTTTCAATCATTTCATCAACAGTAAATCCCATGGCATACATTCCACCCACAATGGCACCCATGGATGTTCCGGTTACATAATCAACAGGAATATTATTTTCTTCCAGAGCTTTGATAACTCCGATATGTGTAATGCCCTTTGCACCTCCACCGCTCATGACTAGCCCTACTTTTTGAGCCTGAAGCTCAGGGAATAAAATCAGTAGCAAACACAAAATCAAAGTATAGCTTTTCATTGTAGATATTGATTCGTTAAACACCATAAAATTACAACAAAAGAATATAATAACATGTTTGATTGGACTGAATTATTATTTTACTTAAAAATAAACAGATTACTTTGATCGCATTTCTATATTATACTGATTTATAATGGTTCAATAATTCTAAATAATTGGAGTCTTAATGACAGGTTGTATATTGCCATGATGAAAGATTCATTTTATTGACTACTTTTGAACATCATAATACAAAAAAAAGAAAAGATTCTTTGATCCTTGAGCAGAAACAACAAAGTCGCTCTAAAACTTTATTTCAACTCAAACGTTTCAGTTAACAATTACTCTTATTAAAATAAAATATATGAAAATCGGATTTGTAATTTTTGCTATAATAATACTTTTTTCGCTAAATGGTTATATCATGGTACGCGGATGGCAGGCATTGCCTTCCGCTTCTTTATTCCGCCCAATTTATCTGGTTACTGCCATTCTGCTTTTTATTGCCCTATTCGCCGGCATGATTCTGGAAAACTCAATGCCGCAGGGAATCGCTAAAGCAGTCAGTCTTGCTGGTTTCACCTATCTCATTATTTTTATTTATCTGTTAATCTCTTTTTTACTGGTGGATATCCTGCGCCTTTTTAATTTGGTCATTCATATTGCACCTGCCTTTATGGCCACTTTCAGGTTATGGATGATGGTTGTTACATTAGGAGTTACCGGAATAGCTTTGATTGTCGGAAATTACAATTTCAAACATCCAAAGATTGTTACACTCCATCTAAGTACAAAGAACCCGACTCAAAACAAAGTCTTGAAAATTGTTGCAGTGAGCGATATACATCTGGGTATAACAATAGATAAAAAAAGGTTGCAAGGATATGTAAAAATGATAAATGACCAACATCCCGATATTGTGTTACTGGCAGGTGATGTTTCCGACCGGTCGATGATACCAGTTATCCGGCAAAATATGATCGAAGAATTACGCTCCATCAAAGCAGCCAAAGGAATATATGCTATTAACGGGAATCATGAACACTATGCTGAAACAATGTCAGCAACGGCTGATTATTTAAAAAAGGCAGGAATAGTTTTTTTACGTGATTCATCCTGTCTGGTCGATAATAGCTTTTATGTGGTAGGACGTGATGACCGGACAAACCAAAAGCGGAAATCACTTAAGGAAATTGTAGCTGGTTTGGATAGTAAATTTCCACGCATCCTCATGGATCATCAACCCTATCATTTGGATGAAGCTGAAAAGAATAATATTGCATTACAAATATCCGGACATACTCATAACGGACAGTTCTTCCCAATCAATCTAGTTGTAAAAAGGATTTACGAGTTGGGTCATGGATATTTGAAAAAAGGCAATACACATTACTATGTTTCTTCAGGACTTGGGCTTTGGGGGCCACAATATCGCATCGGAACACAATCTGAACTGGTGGTTATTTATTTGAAAATATAACCTAGGATTAGGTTGATTGGTTAATTTGTTGAATAGTTGACGGATGATGGTTGACTCAGATTATTGGGAAATTGTGTAATAGCTATTCCTTAAATGGAAAAACGAATCAGCGAATTAGCCAATCACCTCTTCGCCTTAAAGAATTCCTTCATCAATCGGCTGCACTCCTCTTCCAGGACTCCTTTCACAACTTCTGTTTTTGGGTGCAATGCATTCGGAGCAAAACGGAAGTATCCCCGTTTCTCATCCTCAGCCCCATAAACTATCCGACTGATTTGCGACCAGCCCAATGCCCCGGCACACATCACACAGGGTTCTACCGTTACATAGAGCGTACATTCGGTTAGGTATTTTCCACCCAGGTAACCAGCTGCCGCTGTAATAGCCTGCATTTCGGCATGCGCTGTAACATCAGTTAGGGTTTCAGTCAGGTTGTGCCCACGGGCAATGATACGGCCTTGACACACGATTACAGCACCAACAGGTACTTCGTCACGGCTGGCAGCCTGGCGAGCCTCCAGGAGGGCTTGTTTCATAAAATATTCATCCGGATTAATATCCGTTGCATCATCCTGGCTGTAATAAGAAATGCCCATTTGTTTTTAAAATAGTAAATTGTAACTGTATTAATAGTAAATTACTCGATGTCTTCTTCCACGACCAGGTTATCAATAATAAAATTCTGGCGTTCCGGGGTATTTTTGCCCATATAGAATGACAACAAGTCGGCTACTGCATCTTCTTTTTTCAACGAGACCTGATCAAGTCGCATACTTTTACCAATAAAATGCTGAAACTCATCCGGTGATATCTCCCCTAATCCTTTAAACCGGGTAATTTCAGGGTTTACTCCCAGTTTAGCCAAGGCAGCCAATCGTTCTTCTTCGGAATAACAATACAATGTTTCCTTTTTATTTCGCACCCGGAAAAGAGGTGTCTGAAGGATATGCACGTGCCCTTTTTTAATCAGATCTGGAAAGAACTGCAGGAAGAATGAGATCAATAATAATCGGATATGCATTCCATCAACATCTGCATCAGTAGCAACGATCACTTTATTATAACGCAAACCTTCAATACCGTCTTCGATGTTCAATGCTGCCTGAAGCAGATTAAATTCTTCATTCTCGTATACGATTTTTTTTGTTAGGCCATAACTGTTTAACGGTTTCCCTTTTAAACTGAAGACTGCCTGGGTATTAACATCACGGCTTTTAGTGATTGACCCGCTGGCAGAATCGCCCTCGGTAATAAAAATGCACGAACTATCGGTATCGCCTTTTGAATCGTTGTAGTGAATCCTGCAATCCCGTAGTTTTTTGTTGTGTAGGTTTACTTTTTTAGCACGTTCACGGGCCAGCTTGGTAACTCCGGCTATGGCTTTACGTTCTTTTTCTGAATCCTGTATTTTCTGAAGCAATATGCTGGCAGTCTCACCATTCCGGTGAAGGTAATTGTCAAGTTCCTTCTTCAGAAAATCGGATATGAATTTATTCACTGAAATGCCATCTTTTGCCATGTCGCGTGATCCCAGTTTTGTCTTGGTCTGCGATTCAAATATAGGTTCCTCCACACTGATAGCTACTGCGGCAATAATTCCGTTACGGATATCGGCAAGTTCCATATTTTTTGAATAAAACTCTTTAATAGTCCGGGCTACTGCTTCACGAAAAGCACTTTGGTGCGTTCCTCCCTGGGTAGTATGCTGTCCGTTGACAAATGAATAATACTCCTCACCGTACTGATCACTGTGCGTAAACGCTATTTCAATATCCTCTCCTCTCAGGTGTATGATTGGATAAAGAGGCTCTGCTGTAATATTCTCATTCAGCAGGTCTGTCAATCCATTTTTAGAGAGTATTTTCTTACCATTGAAATGAATGGTTAAGCCTGTATTTAGGTATGCATAATTGCGTAACATCGTTTCGATATACTCATCTTTATACACATAGTTTTCAAACAGGGTATTATCCGGGATAAAAGAAATCAAAGTTCCTCGATCGGCATTATCGAGAAAGAGATCCGTATCACTGACCAGTTTCCCCTTTTCAAATTCAGCCTTGCGACTTTGCCCTTCCCTGAAACTTTGCACCACAAATTTTGCCGATAGCGCATTCACAGCCTTAGTACCAACCCCGTTTAATCCTACCGATTTCTTAAATGCTTTGGAATCGTATTTTCCACCGGTATTCATGATGGAAACTGCCTCAATCATTTTACCAAGTGGTATTCCCCGTCCGTAGTCGCGAACTTCCACATGTCCATCATTCACACGGACTTCTATGGATCTGCCCGCACCCATACGATATTCATCAATGCAGTTGTCGAGGACTTCCTTTAGCAATACATAAATCCCGTCATCCATATGTGATCCGTCACCCAACTTGCCAATATACATTCCGGGACGCCGACGAACATGTTCGAGACCTTCGAGTGTGATAATATTACTATCACCATAATCGACTAACTGCACTTCATTTAAAAACTCTTCCATAAGAATTTAATTTCCGGTTATTTTATCTTCTATTCAACTTTTTCAAAGTGTACCTCCTTGTAAAAGCCATATTAAATATTCTGTTATTTTTATTCTCCCCATTCAACAAACTTATTGAATCAACCTGTCAATCAATCAACGGCTTATCCAGTTTTCAGGATTTTGAAGGTTCCGGTCTTTCCAAACCTGGAAATACAATTCTGTCTTATTCCCGTTTTCATCATCAGTATAAATTCTACCGATAGCCTGTTTGGCACTCACCTTATCGCCTTCCTTCACAAAGATCTGGGTCAGGTTGGCATATACCGTACGGAAATTCCCATGTTGGATGATTACTGCATTATTACTTCCCGGAATGGAGAACCGTTGTGTTACTATTCCGTCGTACACAGCACGTGCATTACTGCCTGATGGGGTCTGGATATAAATCCCTTTATTATTCGTTGTGACATGTGTCAGGACGGGATGTTGCTGAATTCCGAAATGCCCCCTGATAAACCCGTTTGAGGTTGGCCATGGCAAACGCCCTCTGTTTCTTTCAAAGTTACCGGAAAGCAAGGTTTCTTCACTGGTAAGTGATGATACTGACGAAGCAGCTGGAACACTGGCAATAGTAGCTTTTATTTCAGGTTTAGTGGCTTTAGGTTCTGGCCGGGGCCGGGTTCTGGAAGGTGTTGCGGAAGTACTGTTTGATTTATGTTCGGCATCTACACGTCTGTTTTCAGCCGCAATACGCTTGTTATCAGCGATTATTTGCCTGTTCTGTTCTGCAATACGCCTGTTTTGTTCTGCTATCCGTAAATTTTCTGCTGCTATCCGTTTCTTCTGGATTGCCTGGCGTTTCGCTTCTGCTCTTCTGATTTCCTGGGCAATAATCCGTTCTATTTTATTGTTCAGGTCATTGGCTTTCTTTTGCTGGATCTTCAAATCAGCACGCAAAGACCTTTCCTTTTTTTGGAGGTCAGTGAGCAGTACTTTTTCATTCTTCTCATCTTTGGTAAGATTCTGAGCTTCGGTTTCCTTCTGTTGTACAACCTGTACCTTAGTTGTTTTGTGACTCTGCAGGCTATCGTTTTTATGGACAATCTCTGCTTTTACCTTCTCAATTTCATGCACCTGGTCTTTCCGGTATTCGGAATACTCCTGCATATACCGTAACCGCCGGTATGACTGGTCGAATGATTTGGCGGAAAGTACAAACATGATTTTAGTGTATAAATTCCTGTTAATGTAGGCTTCCTGAACCAGTTTGGCATAGTCCGACTTCAATGATTGTAACTTGGTTTCCAGCTTACTCCTTTCCTGATTCAACTGGTTCATTTCTGTATCCAGCTGCCCTATCTCGGTGCTTATATTTTTAATCAGGTCTTTTCGTACAGTGATATTCTTCTTGATTATCGTAAGTTTATTCAACGAACTTCGCTTTGAATTTTTTGTTTCCTTCAGCATCTTGTTGGTAGTCTCAAGGCGTTGTAAAGTTTGCTTACGCTGAACTTCTAACTCTTTGACACTTTGTGCCCCGATAGAGAAAACAACTGTCATGAGTGAAACCACCACGACGAGTACTCTTAAATGGATTTTAAAATGCATCAATATTATTTTTTATGAATTATTTTTGATTAATTCAATTATTTGTTAAGCAATTGGTCAATATTTCCCAGTGTGTAACGATCTGGATTCGTTGGGGTTAATTTAAAGTGGCTGTTGAACTCGACTCTCAGTATCGAAAAATCACAGCTCGCCTTGCTTTTCTGGCTACTCGCCAACATGGCTATTTTTTGCGGAAAGCTAACACCATTGACAACTGTATAATCGGAATAGTCGGTTTGTAACTGGTAATCACTGTTCCTGCCTTTTAATATGACCTGTTGAATCACATTCAGCGGTGTCAAGACAGTACTTTGAAGCATATTCCCGCTAGCATATTCTATTTTATTCAGGCCCGATCCCAGGTTGTTTATCCTGCAGCTATCAGGAAGCACTTCTTTATTCCCCACGCAAAAGAGCTGGGCAAAAAGTAAGGATTGAAAGCTATTAAAATCAACATCTACCCCAAACCGTTTCCTGAAAAAGGCATAATCAGTGACATAATACCGGTGGTTCATTTTGTCAAATACCTTCATGCTGTCGGGCATCAATTCAGCTTTGAACAGTTCAATTCCCATAAACGGCTGAATGGATATATAGATTGCCGTATCTTTCTTAATCTTACAAACTGCCGAAACATTTACTTCCCGGTCATTCACATTAAAAGCCAGTGACATCTTGCTCACATTTGCAGTCAGGAATTGTGGTTGTGCTTTTTGAACCTGTTCAATAACCTGTACGACTCCATTTGTGGAAGGAACGGTTGTTTTTGTTACCAACCGCGCTGTTTTACATCCCGACAGAATCAGTACTGTAAATATTGAAAATACAATTATTTTATTTTTCATCTTTTCCTTTATTTTTATTTCAAACGAACCAACTTAGACTCTGTATCGTCCTGAAATTTGTTTACACTTTTGATTAATACTATAATTCTATTTTTTATCTTTGTGTTGTCATATTCAAGCGGAGTTAGGCTCTGCTGAGGAGCAACCTAACAAGGAATAAATATGAT
>Ga0302210_10000382_pt1 | contig 20717 bp, 10 predicted proteins | sample II_Fen_E3_2_FD_198793 | JGI IMG/M metagenome (GOLD analysis project Ga0302210, IMG submission 198793) | Peat permafrost microbial communities from Stordalen Mire near Abisko, Sweden - II_Fen_E3_2 | ecosystem: Environmental > Terrestrial > Soil > Wetlands > Permafrost | place: Sweden: Abisko... | reverse complement strand
TCCACAGCAGTTACTTCCATTCTACTAAACAACGGGAACATTTATGTGGGTCGTGACAACCAGGTATTTAGAATGATTAAGGTGAACAACGGCAAATATCAGCGGGTAACCAGCGATGAGAAACTGAAACATTTTTCAGGTGTTGTCACCATTATGTTTTATGACAATGGACTAATCTGGATAGGAACCACGAATGGGCTGTATAAGTATGACCCGGCAACCGAAGCACTTACAGGTTATTTGTCAAATCCATTTATTCATAGTTCACTTTCGTCATCATATGTCAGCGATATAAAAAAAGTGAAAGATGGACAGTTGCTGATCGGGACATTGATTGGGATCAACCTGTACGATTACAATACAAACTCTTTTACACAGATAACCTCTGAACCAAATGCAGATGGGCTGGCATTGAATAACAATTTTGTAAATTGTTTGTTAGTAGAAAACAATATGATCTGGATCGGAACTGACAAAGGAGGTATCAATCTGTTGTCCCCCGACCAGAATTTATTTTTAAACCTTGGCAATATTCCAGGAAACCCGGGAAGTTTATCAAAGAATCCGGTAAATGCAATTTATGAAGACAATGATGGCGACCTGTTTGTAGGAACCGTTGAAGGGGGATTGAATATACGCAAAAAAGGAACGGATTCTTTTATTCATTCCGTAAGTCAGATCGGCAACAGGCAATCATTAAGCCATAATTCAGTTTGTTCTATTTGTCAGGATTACAATAAAAATTACTGGATCGGGACCTGGGGGAACGGTATCAATAAACTAAAATACAAAGATAAATATAATCCTGTTTTTGAACAATACAATTCTAAGGCATCCGGAAATTCTATTCTAAATGATTTTGTAGCAGCTTTGGCGCCCGATTCAAAAAATAAAGGACTGTGGATTGGTATGCGTGAAGGTTTAGATTTCCTAGATTTGTCTACCGGTAAATTTACACACATTTTGAATTATTTGCCGTTGGAAGACCGGATACATTTTGTCACCGGCATGTTTATCGACTCGAAACAAAGATTATGGGTCGGAACAGGGTTCGGACTTTTCTGCATCTATCTGAATGAAACCAATCTTAAAAAAAACAGGATTAAATACAGCCACTATAAGTATTTACTAACCAATCCTTCCAAACAAATTCAGGAAAAAATCAATTGTATCATCGAAACAAAAGAACACATTTTATGGTTTGGGAGTAACGGTAACGGCATTTATTCACTGGACGAAAAGTCTGGTTCAATGAAATTTACAAATTACAATGAACGTACCGGGTTATTGGACAACGTTATTTATGGAATGGTTGAAGATGAAACCGGAACCCTTTGGCTGAGTACTGATAAAGGAATATGTGCATTCAATTCAAGCAAAAACAGCATACGGAGCTATACTAAAACGGATGGACTGAAATCAAACCAGTTCTACTGGGATGCTTATTTTAAAGGCAGTGGAAGTAAAATTTATTTTGGGAGTGTTGCCGGACTCACCGTTTTCGATCCGTTGAAATCGACATCGGTAAGTACCAGAAATACTCCAACCATAACACGGATTAAGGTCCTTAACGATGACATTTATCTGACTGATTTTAAAAATTCGAATCAATACCTGGTCTTCGAGGGAGGCAAAATAAAAGGAATAACTCTCCATGAATCGGATAAAGCTTTCAGTGTGGATTTTTCGGCATTGAGTTATTTTCAGGCAGATAAAATCAAGTATGCTTACCGGTTGAAAGGGTTTGATAATAATTGGAATGAAGTATCTTCCGACAGGAGATTTGCTAACTTTACCAATATCAAAAACGGCATATACGAACTTGAAATAAAATGTACAAATCCGGATGGATCATGGTCTGACCAGACTACTACGCTCATTATAAAGGTTATTCCTCCTATTTATAAGACATGGTGGTTTATCCTTATTTTCTTAAGCGTTTTGGGGTATAGTATTTACAGCTATTACCTCCATCGGATCAAATTGCTGGAAAAACAAAAGATTCAATTAAAACAACTGGTGAGTGAACGCACCTTTGAAATTGAACATCAAAAAGAAAAGCTTCAGGAGCAAGCCATCCAGTTACAATCGAACATGGAAAAACTAATTGAACATCAAGAGGAAGTATCCCGCCAAAATGATGTATTGACTCAGCAAAACCAGAAAATAACTTACCAGAAAGAACAGCTTATATCTCTTTCGAAAAAAATAGAAGAAGCGAATATTGATAAAATATCCTTTTTTACCAATATCACTCATGAATTCAGGACACCAATCACATTGATCATGGGACCTGTTGAAAGGGCTTTGAAACTCAGCATAAATCCAAAAGTACTGGAACAATTAAATATCGTTCAACGTAATTCGAGGTTATTATTATCACTGGTTAATCAATTAATGGATTTTAGAAAAGTCGATTCAGGTAAAATGGAACTGGTAATGACTCAACAGAATTTTGTTGAGTTTCTGGATAATTTGATCCTTCCATTTGAAGAACTGGTAAAAGACCGGGGAATCGTCTTTTTTAAACAATACCGGATCAATCCTCCTGAATTTCTTTTTGACCGCGATAATATGCAAAAGGTAATGGGAAATTTATTGTCAAATGCAATTAAGTTTACTCCTGACAACGGAAAGATTCATGTAACAGCCAGCACGTATTTTGATAAATCGGACCAGAAAGAAAGGCTTTATGTGGCGGTAAAAGATACAGGGAAAGGAATTCCGGAAACTGATCTGGATAAGATATTCAACCGGTTCTATCAATCAAAGCAGAATCAGGCATTTTCAGGATATGGTCAGAGTGGAACAGGAATCGGACTTTACTTATGTAAAAGTATTATTCAGCTTCACAATGGTAAAATTGATGCCAGAAATCAACATTCGGGAGGTTCGAGTTTCAGGTTTATAATACCCATTGACCGGGTTAAAAGCACAGACCTTTCCAGGGATGGTAAATCAATGGAGTTGACTATTGCCCAACAATTGCTGGATAATGACATGGTCAATGAAGATATTTCGAAAGGGAAACCAATATTGCTTATTGTGGAGGATAACAGTGACATGCGTCAATATATCCGTTCGATTCTCAATACAGAATACAGTATACTGGAAGCTCCAAATGGCGTTGTCGGGTTGGAAGTCACAAACCGCTACCAGCCTGATTTAATTATAAGTGATATCATGATGCCCGAAATGGATGGTATGGAATTTTGCAAACGCATTAAAACAAGTTTTGCAACATCTCATATTCCGGTTATTCTGCTTACTGCAAAATCGTCGACAGACACCCAAATAGAATGCTATCAACTGGGTGCAGATGCTTTTGTTATAAAACCTTTCGATGAAGATTTATTGAAAGCTATTATTCTGAATCTGAATGAAAAAAGGAATCGGGTTCAATTACGTTTTACGGATAGCATGGATACTGATGCACTTAATATTGATGAAGATTCACTGGATAAAAAATTTATTGACAAATCCTTGAAAGTCATTAAAGAAAATTATACGAATCCTGATTTCGACGTGGCAGAATTTATAGAAACAATGGGCATTAGCCGCAGTTTACTTCATAAAAAACTAAAGAACCTCGCAGGACAATCAGCCAGCAGGTTTATCCGCATTTACAGGCTAAATATAGCGCGCACATTAATCATAAAAAACAGAGCTTCCCATTCTCTGAATATTTCAGAGATTGCGTACGAAGTTGGATTTAATGACCCAAAATACTTCACACGTTGCTTTACCAAACATTTTGGGATACAACCCAGTATTTTTTTAGAAGAAGACAAGGAAGTCATTCAACCCCTTTAGTTAAGTGATTATCCATGCATTTCACCGAAATGAGTATATGAAATCCATTTCAGTGAAATGTTTTTATGATTTTTTCCACTTAATAAAAATTATAGTCCACCTTGATGCTGTAAATATTTAATTACTTTGTATTAAATTTAAAATATTAGTTGTAACATGAAAAAAATACTTTTGCTTGTTGTTTTAACACTCTCCTGCTCATTAGGATCTCTATCTGTTTTTGCTCAAACACATTCTATTCAGGTAGATGTCAAAAATGTCGGATCGACCATCCAAAAAACGATGTATGGTATTTTCTTCGAAGATATTAATTACGGTGCCGATGGAGGCTTGTATGCCGAATTAATCAAAAACCGGTCCTTTGAATTTCCCCAGAGCTTAATGGGTTGGAATACCTTTGGCAATGTGGAAGTACGTACTGATGGAGCTCCTTTTGCAAATAATCCACATTATGTGCGTCTTTCTTATCCGGGACATGATGAGAAACAAACCGGACTTGATAACGAAGGATTTTTTGGAATTGGTGTTCAAAAAGAAGCCGCATATCGTTTTTCGGTATGGGCAAGAATCCCTGAAGGAAAGGAAGCAGGAAGCATTCGAATTGAACTGATTGACAGAGAAAGTTCTGTCTTTTCAACTCAGAGCTTAACTGTTGATTCAAAAGAATGGAAAAAATATCAGGTCGTTTTAAAATCAACAAGAATGGAACCTAAAGCCAGGATCCGTATTTTCCTAACCTCGAAAGTGAGTCTTGATGTTGATCATGTTTCACTATTCCCTGTCGACACATGGAAAGGTCATGAAAATGGATTACGCAAAGATCTGGCACAGGCATTATATGATTTACATCCGGGAGTTTTTCGTTTCCCCGGAGGTTGTATTGTTGAAGGCACCAATCTGGAAACCAGATACCAATGGAAAAACTCGGTGGGTCCTGTTGAAAACCGCAGGTTAAATGAAAACCGTTGGGAATATACTTTTCCAAACCGGTTTTTTCCGGATTATTTCCAGTCCTACGGAATGGGATTTTATGAACTGTTCCAACTTTCGGAAGAAATAGGCGCAGAACCATTACCTGTAATCAGTTGTGGACTGGCCTGCCAGTTCCAGAACAAGGATATCAATGCCCATGCGGCAGTCGACGATCTGAAACCCTATATTCAGGACGCCATCGATTTGATTGAATTTGCCAATGGAGATATTACTACCAAATGGGGCAAACTCCGCGCCGACATGGGCCATCCGGCATCGTTTAAGCTGAAGTTGCTGGCTGTGGGAAATGAACAATGGGGAAGTCTGTATCCCGAGCGTCTTGAACCATTTATGAAAGCTATTCGTGATAAATATCCCAATATTAAAGTAATCGGATCGGCAGGCCCCAGTCCTGACGGGAAAGACTTTGAATATGGTTGGAAAGAAATGAAACGTCTGAAAACGGATCTGGTCGATGAACATTATTACAAAAACCCTCAATGGTTTTTAGCCAATGCCAACCGGTATGACAATTACGATCGAAAGTCACCCAAGGTATTTGCAGGAGAATATGCCTGTCATCCAACAAACAGAAAAAACAATTTTGAATCGGCACTCTGTGAAGCCGCTTTCATGACAGGATTTGAACGCAATGCAGATGTAGTACAAATGTGTACCTACGCACCGCTTTTTGCTCATGTTGAAGGATGGCAATGGCGTCCGGACATGATCTGGTTTGACAATCTTCGCTCTGTGAAATCGCCGAACTATTATGTTCAACAGCTTTATGGCATGCATGCAGGTACGAATGTACTTACTACCCGTGAAAATAAACTGCCATTAGCGGGACAAAACGGATTATATGCAAGTTCAGCCTTAGATAAAACTAAAAATGAAATTATATTGAAAATTGCCAATACGTCAACCGAAACACGTAAAATTGCATATACCTTCAATGGTTTGAAAAAAGCCGAACGCATAGGATCACATACAATTTTGATCTCTAAAAACATGGATGACGAAAACACGCTGGATTCACCAACTACAATTATTCCAACTGAGAAAGAAATCAAAACTTCAGGGAATACTATCGAAATAGAACTGGCACCTCAATCTTTTAATCTGATCACTTTTAAATTATAATTCCTTAATTTGATTTTTTGTTATCAAAAAAACATTGCGGATTTTTCTGTTCTGACTTAGACACGAATAATTATTCTTCTATTTCAGGACAGAAAAACCGTCAATAGACAAATAGATCCCATAACTTCCTGAAAAGCAGATTCATTTTCTTTGAATACAGCAACTTATTTTTTCGGGTTATTGTACCCTGGCATCTGCTTATTTCTGTTTTTATTCCCTTTTGAAACATATGTCCACTACAAATAAACATATGTATACTTAACGAACGCCTACTATCCATAAATTTGCACCATTATTTAATAAAAGAATTTCATGTACAGTTACTCTTTATTAAATAAGTGTATTTACAACCCTTATTTTAAATTTACGTTCATAATAAATCAATCGTATTTAGAAACAAATATCAACCAACTAAAATAATTTATTTCATGAAAGCACAACATTTCCCCTAGTATGGTGAACTAGTAACTCTTTAATTTTTGATTTTAATAACCATGAAAATTCACAAAAATTTAAAAAGCATGTACAAGTCATTAAAAAATGGAACTCTCAATTCCCAGGCATTAAAAAAACATTCCAGATCAAGGCGACTCATCAGCCTGACACTACTTATTCTGTTAAACAGTTTTCTGGCAGTTTCAGGATATTCGCAATCTACAAAAACGATTCATGGTAAAGTAACCGATGCCAATGGATCTTCTATTCCAGGAGTTTCGATTAAAGTGAATGGAACTAACAAAGGAACTATTACAGATTTAGAAGGTTATTACACATTGGGATTACCCAACAATGCCAAAACGATAACATTTTCATTTATAGGAATGGAATCTAAGGAAGTTGAAATTGGGAATAATAGCACAATAAATATTTCTCTTACCGAACGAACCGTCAATGTTGACGAAGTGGTTGTAGTCGGTTATGGAACACAGAAGAAATCAGACATTACAGGATCTGTTGCTGTTGTTGGGGTGGACGATATGAAAAAACGATCAAACAGCAATATAGGGACTTTGCTTCAAGGACTTGTGGCAGGTGTTAATGTTACAACTGATGGCCAACCGGGAGCTGATCCCACTATTAGAATCCGTGGATTTAGCACATTTGGCGATTCCTCTCCTCTATATGTAATCGATGGGGTTCCTGTAGGTACCAGTGCCCGCGATTTTTCTCCCAATGACATAGAATCCATGCAGGTATTAAAGGATGCTTCTGCCTGTGCCATTTATGGTTCACGTGCTGCAAACGGCGTTATTATTATCACTACTAAAAAAGGAAAAGAAGCCACTCCGTTGCATGTTGAATATTCAGGATATTTTGGTGTTGATAATATTTCAAAAACGATTCCGGTTTTAGGAAGCGCAGATTACCAGGCAATGAATAACCGCAGCCGCATAAATGATGGATCAGCAGTATGGTCAGCCAATGATCCAACCTCACCTGATTATATTAGTAATGTGAACACGAACTGGCAAAAATCAGCACTTAAAACAGGGATTCGTCAGGATCATAATGTAAACTTCTCAGGAGGTGGTCAACATAATACGTATAATATATCATTGGATTACTATGATTCCAAAGGCACTTTAGTAGGAGTTGGCCCTGACTATCAACGATACACAGTTCGAGCATCAAACACTTTTGAAACAAGTATTTTTAAATTTGGCACCACTGTAGGCTATACTCATTCGAATCAAGATGGATTGAATTCAACAAACCAGTCGAGTTTCTCCGGTGGAAATCCACCTATTATCAATACATTACTGGCTTCCATTCCAACCCAAAAAGTGTATGACAGTTCTACTTCATCCGGTTTCGGAAGCTATAATGTGGACACACAGGGAGAAATGTATTCTTTGAATATTGTAGCCATGAATAATATACTTAAACAAAACACGGTCGTAGACCGAATGTCGGCAAACGGGTATACGGAAGCTGATTTAGGAAAATTGTTTGGATTTGATACGAATCAAACTTTAAAGTATAAACTGAATGTATCATGGGATAAAACCACTGTCAAGGATTTCAACTGGGTTCCGGCTTTTAATCTAACGGCTTTTTATACCAATACGCTAGCTAAATTGGACGACGGATACAGAACCTATACAACAGCTTTGGTTGAAAACACATTGAATTATTCCGGGCAATTTGGCAGACATAAAATTGAGGCCTTAATAGGACAAACCTATCAGACTGACAGTTATAACACGCTGACAGGGCATGCCGAAGGATTTACCACCCCTTATTACATGGAAATTGCAAACGGACAAACCACAACAAGTTCCAGCTACGATAGCTATCATTACCTGGCTTCTTATTTAGGACGTGTAAATTATGATTTTGATAATCGTTACTTACTCACCGCAACAATAAGAAGAGATGGCTCCTCACGTTTTGGATCGAATAATAAGTTTGGTTATTTCCCCTCTGTAGGTTTTGGTTGGAAAATCAATCACGAAAAATTTTTTACTATCGATGAGAATACTGTCTCCGAATTAAAACTCAGGGGCAGTTGGGGTGAACTAGGAAATGAAAATATTGGAGACTATCAATTTCTACAATCTGTAAACAGAAACTACGTGTATAATTTCAACAACAGCGTCGTTTATGGTGGCAGTGAATCATCAGTTGTGGATACTAAAATTAAATGGGAAACTAAACGCATGGCAAATATAGGGCTTGATGCAAGCTTTCTGAATCATGCTTTTGATTTCACTGCCGAGTATTACAATTCAAGAAGTTTTGATTTGTTAGTTGGAGTGCCAATACCTTTATCTGTCGGATCAATTAATAATTATCCGGTTGTAAACGCAGGGATCGTCGAAAACTCTGGATTTGAATTCACAGCTACCTATCACAATCATAAAAATCCGTTCAAATTCGATATCACAGTCAATGCTTCGACACTGGCCAATAAAGTAATCAACCTTGGAAATAACGGACAACCTATTTATGGTGCAGGATCTATTACCAAAGAGGGTGGCGAAGTCGGACGTCTGTATGGATATGTATACTCAGGGCTTTTCCAGAACCAGAGTGAGATCGATGCAGTAAATGCTGCTTCTGCGGCAAAGAATGGTGCAGGTGCTGTGTATCAACCTTCCGTTGCTCCCGGCGATATTAAATTTAAAGATCTGAACGGCGATGGTAAAATTACACCTGAAGACCGTACTGATTTAGGGAGTGGTATTCCTCATTTTAATTATGGATTAACTTTTAATGCCAGCTATAAAGCTTTTGACTTTTCACTGATGGCTACCGGGGTAACAAAATTTTTAGTAGATGACGCTATTTATCGTGAGTTGATGCATACTTCAGGTGGTCTTAACTGGGATACCGAAATCCTGAACAGTTGGACTCCGACCCATACCAATACCGATATTCCAAGAGTGGTATATACTGACCCGAATGACAACGGAAGGGATTCAAACCGTCCGGGTTGGTTGCAAAACGGAGCTTATCTGAAAATATCGAATATTACTATCGGGTACACTTTATCTTCTAAATTTATACAACAAGCATTCTCATCTCTTCGGATTTATGCAACCTGTCAAAATGTATATACGATTACAGGTTATAAAGGTTTTAATCCTGACTATAGTACCGGCTCTGTCTGGAGTCCGGGATTTAATAGCGGATCGTATCCGACTCCAAGGACAATGATGTTAGGGATTAAGTTGAGCTTAAAATAATCTTAAAAAAAATACAAATATGAATCACATAAAATATTTCATTGCAGCTCTATCAACCACGTTGTTGTTTGTTTCCTGCGATAGCAACCTGGATGTTGCAAACCCGAACACACAAACTTCGGCTGACTTCTGGAAAAATGAAAGTCAAATTTCAGAAGGTGTAACTGCTATATACAATCGACTTATCATCGATGGCACCTATCAGCGGACACTTCCTGCTTTAAAAGATGTCCGTGGTGACGATGTTAATTCCGCTTCTCCCTGGACCATCTATCCTTTAACGGGTAATTTTACAGTTCATGCAGATTATGACGTTTTACAATGGCCGTGGCGTGATTTGTACCAAATGATTGCTAAAGCGAACCTGGTACTATTTAATGCACCGAATGTAACTTACTCAAGTCCGGACTATAAAAACAGACTGTTGGGTCAAACCTATTATCTGCGTGCCCTCGCTTATTATGAGTTAATGGAAAATTATCAAGTAGTTCCACTGGTACTTACCAAACCGGTTGATCAAACAAATTATTATCCTCGTACAGCTACGCGTGCCGAGATATTTGCTGCCATTGAATCCGATTTGACGAATGCCCAATCGATGTTGCCAAAAAGCTATGACAATGTTACTGGTGATGATAAGGGTCAAAAAGGGAGAGCAACCTGGGGGGCGGCAACAGGGCTGCTCGGGAAGCTCTTAATGATTGAACAAAAATGGCCTGAAGCTGCCGTGCAACTGAAAGCTGTCATTGATTCGAAACAATACAGTTTAATGGCAAATTACGGAGATAATTTTACTATGGCAAAAGAAAATAATTCCGAATCATTATTTGAAGTGCAATTTTTAACGGGGGTTGGCACAACGGAGAATTGGACAGGCGATCCGTCATCATCCTGGAAACAAGCTTCAGCGCTTGACTTTCCTTATGGTATGGTTGCATTCGGTGCCTGGGAAGATTTTCACCCTACACAATGGCTTTACAATGAATTTAAACTGGAAAGGTGTAATGATGGGAAATTAGACCCACGGCTTTACTGGACAATTGTCTCATATGAAAGTGAATATGATACATATCCTGGCACCGATGGACGATCGAATACAATTTTCGGTATTAAACCTTACCAGACAAATAGAATTGATAAAACCAACAAGAAAATTTACATTGCCAAATATACTTACGCACGTCTTAACGGTTTTACAGCGGAAGGCGCCGGATTGAGGGATAACTCAGGCATCAATTATCGGATTATGCGGTATTCGGAAATTATTCTTTTGTATGCCGAAGCATTAAATGAAATGAATGGACCTACATCAGATGTATACTCTTATATACAGCAAGTGAGAGATCGTGCAAAACTGCCTGATCTGGCTACCTCACAACCAGGATTGACTCAATCGGCAATGAGAGATCAAATCGCCCACGAAAGAGCGTTGGAACTTGGTATCGAAGGAGTGCGCTTCTATGATATCATTCGTTGGGGTTGGCTGTCTGACAATTCAAAATTGACCACGCTTAAAACTCACGATCCTGAATTTAATACCTATTCTACCGGTCATGAATACCTTCCGGTTCCTCAAATTGAACTTGACAACAATCCAAATCTGACTCCAAATTCAGCAGATTAAGATTATCATGCCCTTGTATCGATGTACAAGGGCATGTTTATCTAATTAATTTACACTATATTTGTTTCTCATTTATAATCACTTATGTTTAAAATACATTCTTCTTGTTTGTTATTTGTTGTCTTACTATTGGTTTTTTCATGTTCGAAAAATGCTGATATAATTCCCAACAATCCACCTATTGTTACAGATACTACAAAAACAGTAGTTCCTTTTGATATTAATACCATTGAGGATACGTATGCTGATGTAGCACCGTTCAATTATTATACAAAATGGGGATCTTATAATGTTCATGATCCATCAATTAAAAAATTCGGCGACTATTATTACTGCTATTGTACAGATGTTGGTTATGGTATTACAGTACGTTCGGGGATTCAAATCAGAAAATCTAAAGATTTAGTAGAATGGACATTTGTGGGTTGGGTTTTCAGCGGAATTCCCGCAAAAGGTTCAGCTTATATTAAGCAGATGGGAGGAATACCCTTTGATGCTTTATGGGCTCCTTACGTAATGAAAGTGGGAAATGAATACCGGTTATATTATTCCTTATCCTCCGCCGTTGCGCGACTAAGTGTTATTGGGATGGCAACTGCTTCATCTCCCACAGGACCATGGACAGAACAAGGTCTGGTAGTTACTTCTGCCAACGATGGATCACAACAAACAAATGCAATTGATCCTACTGTAATAACTACTCCAGGAGGAGAGCAATACATGTACTATGGTTCGGCATGGGATGGGATTTATATTTTAAAATTAGATCCTGCTACAGGACTTACTGCAAATAGTGGCGATAAAGGGACCCGTATAGCAAACCGCGGATTTACAAATGGTAAATATAATGGTAACATTGAAGGGGCAGAAGTGATTTACAATGCAGACTTAAAAAAATATTATCTGTTTATTGCCTATGACTGGCTACAGACAAAATATAACACCCGGGTATGCAGAGCAGACAACCCCACAGGGCCCTATAATGACTTTAATGGCAATGATGCAAATACAAATGTGGATCATGGTCCAATGATACTGGCACCCTATCAATTTACAGGACATGGTGGTTGGCAAGGGACGTCACACGTTAGCGTATTCGATGATAGCAATGGTCAGTTTTTCATTGCACATCAGGCTCGACCAGGGGTAAACAGCTATTATATGGATTTACACGTTCGTAAGCTATTTTGGACTACAGATGGATGGCCCGTTACTTCGCCCGAACGCTATGCGTGGGAAAGTAATGCCACCGTTTCAAATGATAGCATTGCCGGGACCTGGGATTATATTTCGTTGGATTATAATATCGTGCCCGGATATTCAGCAGAACAGACATCTCCTGATTTACAGGTTGCCACATCGCTGATAATTAATGCAAATGGTACAATAAACGGGGATGCGGGCAGTACATGGACCTATAATGCTCCCTGGCTTCAGATAAATTGGAGTAACGGGAATAAAGATAAAGTATTTGTACAAAAAGGGCATGATTGGGAAAAAACCGGAAGGCCGGTAACGGTTATATTTACAGGTTTAAATAACAAAGGAACCGCAGTGTGGGGAAAAAAATTGTGACATGGAATTTATTCTTCACTACTGAAAACAATCGATTTCATTTATAACAAGTTCTATTTATTATCAGTTGTTTGCATAGCAGATTTTCAATAGACTCTAACGGAAATTAGCACAACAGACTAATTTCAAAGTCGGATTTGACAATACAGGTTTATATAATTTTGCATAATTAATTTTGAAAATCAATGACAAATGTTTCAAAAAACTAAAAGCACAACCGTTTCAAATTTCGACATTGCTTTAAAAAAGAATCCTGGTTTTTTTTTAATTATCCTGATGAGTATATTCTTTTTGAATCAAGCATTTGCTCAAAGCAATGTTATTGTTCATGATCCTGTTATGATCAGACAAGACAGCACCTATTACATCTTTTGCACAGGGTTTGGGGTTTCAGTTTTTTCTTCCAAGGATATGAAAAACTGGAAAAAAGACGAACCTGTATTTTCAAAAGCACCCGGGTGGGCAGTTGAGGCTATTCCTTCTTTTAAAGGTCATATATGGGCCCCTGATATTTCACTGTTCAATGGAGAGTATTATTTGTATTATTCAGTTTCAGCATTTGGTAAAAATACATCCTGTATCGGGCTGGCAACCAACAAGACTCTTAATCCGCTTGATTCTTCATTCAAATGGGTAGATCAGGGTAAGATCATTCAATCAATCCCGGGTCAAACGAACTGGAATGCTATTGATCCCAATCTGATCGTTGATGACAAGGGAACTCCTTATTTGTGTTTTGGTTCTTTTTGGGATGGCATAAAACTCGTAAAACTATCACCGGATGGAAAAAGCATTGATGAAGATATCAACTCAATCCCTACCATAGCCACCAGGAAAACTGACCCTGATATGGAAAATCCTCCTGCAGTTGATGACAATCCTGTTGATGCAGGCGGGAATGCTATCGAAGCACCATTCATCTTTAAAAAAGAAAAGTATTATTATTTATTTGCATCCATTGATTATTGCTGCAAAGGGGTAAACAGCACCTATAAAATGATTGTTGGCCGTTCAGATAAAGTTACTGGTCCTTACGTTGATCAATCCGGGACTTTAATGACCCGGGGCGGTGGCACCATACTTCTGCAGGGTGATAAAGACTGGAATGGTGTTGGTCACAATGCAGTTGTTAGTTTTAATGGCATAGATTATCTGGTATTTCATGGATACGATGCCAATGATGAAGGGAAACCAAAACTCAGAATTGAAACACTGCAATGGGATGAATTCGGTTGGCCTAAAGTACTAAAAAAATAAGTGATTTTTTGTTTTGTGATTAGAGGTGTGTTTGGTTACAAAAAAAGGCAGAGGTTAAAATCTCTGCTTTTTCATTTAAAGGTATTCATTCTAAAAAAGGGTTTAAATTAATCTGTTCATCCATAAATTGATGACTCTAAGGAGTTGTTTTTACAACTGCAATTTAAATTGATTTAATTAATTGGGAATTTTACTGAATAGAATATTCTGATATGTGTTGACATTCTCAAAAAAAAGGGTGAATCAAAATAACTCTTTATCAGACAGCCCGGGGTTCCTAAGTTAAGTATTCTTATTAGCAGGTATTTATCATCTTATTTTCACAACGGCAAAGTATTAAAATTTGATTGGATCATTTGTTTTTACATTTTTTAAAAGTTATGTTTCAAATTAAATTAAAACTGATAACTTTGCAAACCGGAATTAAGTATCTGTAGTCCCTATCCTTAGGCAATATTTAAGTTAGCGAACCATTATTTGAGCATATTATTGTTCTAAATCTGTATACGATTCAATTCTAATAACATCTTACTTTTAGTAATAAATAAAAATTGATATGAATAAATTTTCAATCCTTTTCATTTTTGTTTGGATGAATGTCCTTTTACTTTTAGCCCAGGGTACTATCAGCGATTACAACCGGGCCTTTTCATTGGAAAGCAGAGTTAAGGATAAAGTATTTTATTCGAATGTAACACCTCAATGGATCGGGGATACAAACCGGTTTTGGTATATCAGCAATACACCTCAGGGAAAAAAGTACATATTAATTGATGCACAGCACAAGACACGAAAACCTCTTTTCGATCAGAATAAGTTAGCACTTGAACTTAATCTGTCACTTGAGACACCGATTGATGCCTACAAGTTACCATTGCAAAACTTAAAAGTTTCAAACTCTTTGGATACCATTCATTTCGAATACAATTCATACAATTGGGACTATATCACGAAGAATAATTCTCTTAAAAAGGGAGATAAAACAGAGAAGCATAAGGATGAATATTGGGGTACTGTTGATGATGAACGGAAAGTGAAACCGGTATTGTCACCAGACAAGAAAATGGAAGGTTTTCTAAGAGACAATAATCTGTATATTAAAGTCATTAAAACGGGAGTTGAAAAAACAATCAGTACTGATGGTACGACGGACGATTATTATTCGTCGAATATCTCCTGGTCACCCGATTCGAAGAAACTGGCGGTAATGAGAATCCATGCTGCTGAAGTAAGGAAATTGCACCTTATTGAATCTTCACCCTCCGACCAGCTTCAGCCAAAGTTATTACAAAGGGACTACCTTAAACCGGGAGATGTTCTTCCTGTCCGTACTCCGGTACTATTCGATGTGGAAAGTGGTGATAAAAAGATCCCTGATACTGAACTTTTCAACAGTCAGCTTGACTTAAAAGGATTTGAATGGAGCAAAGACAATGCATCCGTCTTATTTGAATACAATCAACGGGGCAGTCAGGTATACAGGGTCATGGAAATGTCTGCTGAGACCGGTGAGATAAAAACACTGATAGAAGAAACATCTAAAACCTTTGTCAATTACAATCGCTATTTCAGAAGGAGCCTTTCCAACGGGAATGAAATCATATGGATGAGTGAACGTGATAACTGGAATCATTTGTATTTGTACGACAGAAAAACAGGGACTATAAAAAACCAGATCACAAAAGGAGAATGGTACGTGCGTGATGTCATCAATGTTAACGAGAGTACACGTGAAATCATTTTCTCCGCCAACGGAATGGTACAAAACGAAGATCCTTACCTGGTGCGTTATTACAGGATTAACTTTGATGGCACAGGTCTTAAATGCCTGACTCCCGAAGAAGGTATGCATCAGGCATGGTTCTCTGAGGACAACAAGTTTATGGTGGATGTCTATTCGACAGTCAACAAAGCTCCCATTTCTGTATTGCGAAATGCTAAAGATGGCAAAGTCATCATGGCTTTAGAGAAGGCTGATATTTCAGAACTGCTAAAAACAGGTTGGAATGCTCCCGAACCTTTTTCTGCCAAAGGACGTGATGGAAAAACAGATATTTGGGGAGTCATCATTCGGCCTACAAATTTCGACCCCAACAAAAAATACCCTGTATTGGAATATATATATGCCGGTCCTGGAAGCCAGTATACACCAAAGACATTCTTTTCATTCAACCGTTATTTAACCTCAATTGCCGAGCTGGGCTTTATCGTCATTCAAATGGATGGTATGGGGACTTCATTTCGTTCGAAAGCTTTCGAAGACATCATATATAAAAACCTGAAGGATGCAGGTTTCCCCGATCGTATCGCCTGGACAAAAGCCGCTGCAGCCAGATATCCCTTCATGGACATAAACAGACTGGGAATCTATGGAGCCTCAGCCGGTGGACAGGCTGCCATGTGGGCTACCCTTTTTCATCCTGAACATTACAAGGCTGCCTACTCAGCATGCGGATGTCACGATAACAGAATTGATAAACTCTGGTGGAATGAACAATGGATGAGTTACCCCGTTGGAGAAGAATATGCCGCAAATTCGAATGTCGTCAATGCACATCTTCAATCCCGCCCGCTCATGTTGGTTGTGGGTGAATTGGACGATAACGTTGATCCATCATCAACCTTTCAGGTTTGCAATGCATTGATAAAAGCGAATAAAGATTTCGAACTGGTGGTATTGCCGGGAGTTGGGCATACCATGGGTGGAGACTTTGGAGAGCATAAACGGTATGACTTCTTTGTGAAAAACCTGATGGATATAACTCCTCCTGCCTGGGATATGGTGGGTGCGAAGAAATAAGTACTATTCAATAAATATAAATGCAGAGCAATACGGCTCTGTTTCTTTATTCTGCATTTTGAAACTAACACATTTTTAAAATTGCATTTTATTAATTTATTTGTTCTCAAATAAAAATCATACTCTTGAATATTATTTTAGTAAACATTCGATACAAATGTTTCGTTATATGTAAACAACGTATATCTTTGTAACCAGCTTTATCCATTTATGAGAAAACTATTTGAAATTATTTTCCTGCAAGATGCCTATGACTTTTTAAAAAGTCTTGATAAAAAACATTACGAGAAAATATTATATAATATAAGAAAAGCACAGATTGAAAATGAACCTGAACTTTTTAAGAAAATAAATGATGAGATTTGGGAGTTCAGGACTTTATATCAGGGAATTCATTATCGGTTTCTATCATTTTGGGATAAAACGGATAAATCAAATACCCTTGTAGTTTTGACTCATGGTTTCATAAAGAAAAGGAATAAAGTGCCGGAAAACGAAATACAGAAAGCGGTTCAACTAAGAATGAGATATTTAAATGAAAAATAAGATGAAAAAATATAGCTTAGACGAAGTACAAAATGAACTTATCGGAAATGTAGGTTCACCTGAAAGGGAAAAGTTTGAATATGAATTACAGTTAGACATGATTGGAAAAGCAATTAAGCAAACACGTCAGGAACGTAATATGACACAGGAAGAGCTAGGAAAACTAATAGGCGTCCAGAGAGCTCAAATTTCCAGACTTGAAAACAATGCAAATAATGTCACGTTGGATACTTTGATGCGGGTCTTTGCTGCATTAAAGGCTAAAGTAAAATTTCAGGTTGAATTACCTAATATAAATATCAGTGTTGTTAAATAAAAAGCAGAGCCTTTAAGGCTCCGCTTTTTATCTTTGATAATTTCTTACAATATCTATCTCATCTTCCGTCTTTGGTTTCATTTTACCCAATCGTCGAACACCGGTTTCGGTAATGGTAAAATCTTCTTCGTTACGGATACCGCCAAAATTGCGATACTTTTGAACTTCCGTCCAGTTGATATATTCGTTGAAACGACCTTCTGATTGCCATTTATCCATTAACTCAGGGATAAAATAAATACCGGGTTCAATGGTAAATACATGTCCCGGTTTCAAAGTCTTAGCCAACCGCAATGATTTAAGTCCAAACTGGGTACTCTTGGGTTTTCCATCATAACCAACCCACACTTCACCCAGGTCTTCCATATCATGGACATCAAGACCCATCATATGGCCTGTACCGCACGGAAAAAACAATGCATGTGCACCTTGTTCCACGGCATCTTCTGTATTTCCTTTCATGAGTCCCAGTTCTTTCATGTTGTCAGCTATTGAATAACATGCTGCCATGTGCGCTTGTAGAAAAGGTACGCCGGGAGCCAGTTGGTCAATGGCTGCCTGATGTGCTCTCAGGCTCATTTCGTACACTACCTTTTGTTGATTGTTCAACGTAACATCTACCGGGAATGTACTCGACAAATCACCGGCATAATGCATACGGGTTTCGGCACCTGCATCAAGCAAAAACAAGTCACCTCTTTTCAATACATTACCATGGTAATGGTTGTGCAGAGTCTGACCATTTATGGTGGCAATGATGGGAAAAGAAAGTTCACAATTGGCTGCAAGTGCAATCTCATAAACCCGTGCCGCTATCTGCGCTTCCGTCATTCCCGGACGTATAAGTTGCATGGCGGCTACATGCATATCCACGGATAAATTCACGCCATGCTCAATTTCAATTATCTCTTCGGATGATTTAATCTCCCGTTGACTAACCACAGCACGTATTAGTTTCAGTGAGGATTTCGCACTTAACTCGTCGGGTTGAAGAGAGAGCAATTGCTGTAATTTTAATTTGTTTTCAGGCCTGTAAGGTGGTAGGAAATGTATCTCCCTTCCTTTTTGTTGTGCTGCAAGGACTATCTTAGATAATTCGTCAAGCGGTAAAGATTCATTTATCCCCCCTGAAAACACTCTTTCTGCAATGGTCGGTTGTGATCCCATCCATACGATATCATCGATCGTGTAATCATTTCCAAAAATGATTTGTTGTTGGTTATCCACATCGATCACCCCTACCAAACCGGGAAAATCAATTCCGAAATAATATAAAAAACTACTGTCCTGTCGGAAATGATACCCGTTATCGGCATAATTCATCGGACTTTCTTCGTTTCCAAGCAATAATATTAATCCGGTTCCAATCTTTTCATTCAGGACTTTTCTTCGTTGGATGTAAGTTTCTTTGTCGAACATATTGCATAATTTAATTATTGAACTAAGTTTACCTGTCTTTAAAACGACGCATAAGTTAATTTATTATACACATTCATGTTCCGTTCTGTTTATTATTTCATTCTGAAGGTCAATTCCAAGGTCATTGAAATAATCGCTATACCCTGCCACCCGGACAATCAGGTTGCGATATTTCTCAGGATGCAACTGAGCATCACGTAATGTAGCACCATCTACCACATTAAACTGAATATGGTGTCCGTTCATGCGGAAATAGCTCCTGACCAGGCTAGATACTTTATGAACGGCAGTTTCATCTTCAAAGAATTCAGGACTGAATTTTTGATTTAACAACGTCCCGCCGGTATGCAAATGATCAATTTTGGATGCTGATTTAATAACCGATGTCGGTCCGTTTTTATCAGAACCCTGTACGGGTGAAATACCTTCCGAAACAGGCATACCTGCTTTTCGTCCATCAGGTCCGGCATGCATGACACTTCCAAAATAGACATGGCAAGTTGTTGGTAACAGGTTGATACGATAAACAGCACCGCGGGGACTGACGTGTCCGCTCACCGCATCATGATAAATATTGAACACATCTACCAACTGACTATCGGCCTTATCATCATCATTTCCGTATTTCGGAGTTTTGTATAGAATTTTATAGAGCAGGTCATCGTTATTTTCGAAGTTATTTTCCAACGCGTTTACAAATGCTGTCAATGTTATGACTTTATCATCAAAAACAAGTTTTTTCAACGAAGTGAGCGAATCAGTCATAGTACCCATCCCCACTCCCTGAATGTAATTGGTATTATACCGTGCACCACCGGTAATATAATCCTTACCTGAGGCCACACAATCGTCTATTATCAACGAAAGGAATGGTGTTGGCATAAAGGTCATAAAGATTTTTTCAATCGCGTTGCTTCCCTTGATTTTTATTGCTATAAAATGTTCGACCTGGGCTTTAAATGCTGCCAATAGTTCAGAATAATTGTTGAAGTCAACCAGTTTACCGGTTTTAATACTGATTTGTTTATTTGTCCTGAGGTCAAAACCGTTGTGCAAAGTCAATTCAAGTATCTTTGGCAGGTTAAAATAGCCACTCAGAATATAACTTTCCGTACCAAACGCACCACTTTCCACACAACCACTGGCACCACCATTCCGGGCATCTGCCTCTGTTTTTCCCTGATTCATTAATTCCTGTACGATAGCATCTGTATTGAATATGGAAGGTTGTCCAAATCCGGTCTTGGTAATTTGCACAGCCCTTTCAATAAATGCATCCGGATTCAACCGGCTCAGTTGTACCATAGAGCTTGGTTGAAGCAGTCGCATTTCTTCAATCACATCCAACAAGATATAGGTCATTTCATTCACGGCATCCAGTCCATCGGGAGTAACTCCACCCAGATTTATCAATGAAAAATCGGTATAGGTATTACTTTCAAGGGCTGTTATACCTACTTTTGGAGGTGATGGGTGGTTATTAAATTTAATCCAGAATGATTGAAGCATTTCCACTGCCTGCTCCCTGTCTAATGTTCCTGCTTCTGTTTCGGCTTTGTAGAA
>Ga0302210_10000379_pt1 | contig 20754 bp, 16 predicted proteins | sample II_Fen_E3_2_FD_198793 | JGI IMG/M metagenome (GOLD analysis project Ga0302210, IMG submission 198793) | Peat permafrost microbial communities from Stordalen Mire near Abisko, Sweden - II_Fen_E3_2 | ecosystem: Environmental > Terrestrial > Soil > Wetlands > Permafrost | place: Sweden: Abisko... | reverse complement strand
AAGTACATACCGGAATCCGGTTGGTTTTAGATAAAATTCAAGTCAACGGGAGTCATGCATTGCAGGTTTACACAGATACGAAATTCGGGGAACAGGGCAGAGTATCTACGAGATAAAAACCGAAGGTCGGATTTGAATTAGCGGAGTTAACCATTTCAGGGAAAGGCATGCAGAGGGCTGAGAGAAATATCCGCCCGGAAAGCTTTTTTCAACACGAAACAGGTACGGGGTGGGCAGAATCGGGTAAGATGTATCTCAAGGTATGTAAGGACTTTCACTGAATCGACTTTTGTCCTCAGCCGATTTAATAAAAAAAGGAATAAGCACCGGCTTATTCCTTTTTTATTAAATCGGCTATTGAAATATAGCTTTTAGTTCTTTGCTGGCAATACTTTAGCTCCTTTTGCAAGAAGAAAATCCACATTTTTGGTTACGGCAGTAACAGTCATGGTAGCTCCGGTGAAACCATCCGGTTTAACCGACTTAGCTTGCTTGAGAGTTTTACCTACCCATAAATCAAAGAAACCTTTTTTCTCCAGCTTACGTGTGTAGCCCAAGGTTTCCCAATTGGAGAGCAAAGCCACTTTTTTGATTACCCATTTTTTATCGGTAAGAATCATAACCGGCGTATGGTCATTATATCCTTTTACATTCTGGCAAAAAGGAACACTCGACATCGCATAACCCAGCGGGTGATTCTCATTATCCAAAATACGATACCAATAGTCATTTACTTTTTCCACCTTAACGGCTTCAGGATAGATACTCTTTACAACATCCTGATTGGAAACTTCGTGGAAAACGGGTTTTTTATCTTTAGGATCCCGTGACCGTTCTTGTCCATAAAGGGCACTGGTAATCAATACCAGTGCAATTAGAGTTTTTTTAAACATCAGTTTTCAATTTAATTCTTATTCTTAATTCTATTTAATTTCGGGAAGCAATACAAAACGACTGTAATTGTTACCAAAAATCTTTTTTGCAAGTTGTTGCAAATCTTTGGAAGACAATTGTTCGATTTGTTTGAATCCATCTTGTCCATCAGTTATTTTCTTACCATTCACCACATCGCTGGTCAGTTCATTAGCCCAGTACACATTGGTTTTCAAATTCATTTCAAGTTCATTCTTCTGAGCCAGCCTAACTTTGATCAGGTCTTTGGCATCTACCCCATTCTTTTTAACCTTATCAATCTCATCCAAAGCAGCTGCAATGAGTGATTCTACGTTTTGAGGTGCACACTGGAAGGAAACGTGTTCCACATAATTATTATACGGGAATTTATTTACCCTGCCCGAAGAACGAACTCCATAGACACCGCTTTTCTTTTCACGTAGATTCTCCATAAATTTGATGGTCAGCACATCGTTCAACGATCCGAGCAGGTATTCTTCTTTATCCGACAATTTCACATCATTTGTAAAGGTAAGGTTTACACTGCTTTTCTGATCGGATCCTTTATTGACCACCTTTTCGACCTTGCCTTTTGGAGGACGAATGCCCAGGTCCTTACATTTTTCACGACCTTTGGTAGCAGGCAGGCTGGCGATATAGGTTTCGATCAAGGGTTTGATTTGATCGGGGGTAAATGAGCCTACAAATACAAAATTGAAATCACCGGCATTTGCAAAACGTTGGTTGTAAATAGCAAGCGAGCGATTCATATCCACTTTATCCAAATCGGCCGGAGTAGGGAAACCGCCACCTCGGGGATTATTGCCGGACATGGTACGCGAAACCTGATCCTCGAAATACTTCTGAGGGTTAAGCTGCAGGGTTGACAGGCTTGATTTCGTTTTAGTAATAAATGTTTTAAATGCAGTACTGTCAATCTGAGCTTGTGTAAAATAGAGGTTGGTCAGTTGCAGGAAAGTCTCCAGATCTTTCGGGCTGGTTTTACCACTCAAGCCTTCACTGGTGGCATTGATGAATGGAGAAACAGACACTTCCTTTCCAACAAATGCTTTCATTTTATCTGTTTTTGATAAATTGGCGATACCACTTTCATTGACTAACGTGGAGGCATAAATGGCAGAATAGAAATCGGAATCACTGCATAGGCTGTGTCCACCCTTGCTATAAGCGATGCCATAAATTTCATCATTTTTAAAATCAGTTGGCTTTAAAAAGACTTTTGCACCATTCGACAAGGTGAGTGTGGTCATATTTAGCGATTCATTCTTTTCTTCCTTGACAATGGTACCTGCAGTAGGTTTCTTTCCGGGCCAAACAAAGGCAACTTTTTTATCAGCAAGAGCGGAGAGTTCGGTCTGAGGAACCTGGTTCACGATAGCAAGCAGACTTTCTTCCGTTGGCATTTTCACACCTTCTTTAGCAGGACCTGTCACAACAATCACCCGGTTGGAATCGGATAAAAATGCATTATCAAAATCGTTCACTTCTTTCAGGGTGATAGTAGGCAATTGATTTTTCTCAAATTCACATTCGAAAGGAACACCCGGAATAGGTTCTTTCGCTAAGAAGTTACGAACCAGCTCAGCGGCATACCCTTCCGATTCCGATTTGTCTTTTTCATTAAAAGTGCGTTCGTACTTCGTAGATACGTTTTTCTTTGCACGGTCAAGTTCGTTCTCTGTGAAACCAAATCGTTTTACTCGTTCCACTTCTTCCAGGATGGCTTTAAGTCCACGTTCCACTCCATCCGGTTTTACTCTTGCCGAAACATTAAACGCATCTTTATTTCGTGCTATGGCCTGATAATGGGAACTAGCCGAAACGTAAGGAGGATTTGAAGAACGTCCCAATTCGCCCAGACGTTCGTTTAAAATCAAATGATACAATTGTTCGATAATAAACTCACGGTAATCGCCTAGAGTAGTTTCATCTTTGTGCCCGGTTTTGGAATAAACCATTACCTGGGTTTGTGTTGCTTCCTTATCAGTACTGATAGAGAATAATGTTGAAGAATGATTGGGCACATCATAGACAGGACGGGACCTTTCGGTAGTCCTTGTGGGAATCGTATTGAAATGCTCTTTTATTTTCTGTTCATATTTGTCCACATCAATATCACCTACCACAATTACTGCCATTAAATCCGGACGATACCAGTCTTTATAAAAACGGCGGATAGTTTCAGGTTTGAAGACATCGATAACTTCTTTTTTTCCAATAGGTAAGCGTTGTGCATAACGGGACTGGTGAAATACAACCGGGAAATAAGCATCCTGTAACCGTTGGTTGGCACCCCTGCCAATACGCCATTCCTCAGTAATCACTCCGCGTTCGCTTTCAATTTCTTTCGGATCGAAAGTAATGTTGTGTGCCCAGTCTTCCAGGACCAGGAGAGCTTTAGCCACTACTTCTTCCTTTTCGGTTGGCACCAATAAACGATACACGGTTTCATTGAAACTGGTATACGCGTTCAGGTCCTTGCCAAATTTAATACCAACGGATTGCAGATAACTGATTAATTCATTTTTATTGAAATGTTTTGTACCATTAAAAGCCATATGTTCGGTAAAATGCGCCAGTCCTTGCTGATCATCATCTTCAAGTATAGAACCCGCATTAATGGCTAAGCGTAACTCCACCCTATCTTTTGGAACAATGTTTTTGCGAATATAGTAGGTCAACCCATTGGGTAATTTTCCGACTCTAATGTTTTTATCTACGGAAAGTTGATCGCTGAGGTTATATTTTTGAGCAGCGCCCGAAAGAAAAATCCCAAAGCAAAAAATTAAAATTATTTTGATTAATCTCATTCTGTTTTATTTAATATTGAGTTGATGATTCAGTGATTCTGAGTCGATTCAGCATCACCGTGTTTTGGGGAATAAGCATACAAAATCCTTAAAGGACGAAAAAAAAACAGTCAAAAAATGATCTTTCTTTCGCCCTTCCTGATTTTATCTAAACAAATAAAGCGGAATATTATTTAACAATATGATATTCGTTACAATTACTTGCGTTATAGAATGAAAGATAATTATTCTTTCCGTCCTTAATTTGAGCATTTAATTTATCTTTCAGCGTTTGGATACGTTGCAGTGGGGTTACAGCTACATTTTCGCCATTCGCTTTTGCTTCCGAGGTACAATGATCAGCCACTTCCTTGACTTTGGCTTTCTTATCTTTTGCTACTTTTTCAGCAGCAAGAACAGCAGCTTCCTGTTTGTTCAGGTCTTCCAGGGTCAATTTCTGTTCAACCACAACACCAATGGCAAGCACAGTGCTGTCCAATGCATTTTCATTAAAAACGTCAATCTTGGTTCCTGCATTAAAACGGAATGTTTTAGAACCATCGGCAGTAGCCAAAAACAATTTACGACCGGTCTTGTCACAAATATGTTGTACCAGACCTTTCACCTGTACGGTTTGTCCAACTAAGGAAGGAGCGTTTTCAATAATTTCTTCAACAGAATATACTTTGGAATTATCAACCGGAGTTGCTGCATTACTTTGAGATAAGAAATTGGTTGCTGCGATAATAATGAGCAACGCTGTTAATTGTTTTTTCATCTTGTTTAATTTTTAAATGTTGTTATTGTTGTTCAAAATCTTATTATTTAATTGTCAATTCTTTTAAAATGTATTGTGATCCGGCAAATTTATCAATCACAAACAGAACATACCGAATGTCGACATTGATGGACCGGTTCTTTTCAGGCTCATATATAATGCTCCCTGCCAGTGATTCCCAATTTCCATCGAAAGCCAGACCTGTCAGTTCCCCTTTTCCGTTCAATACGGGACTTCCTGAATTTCCACCGGTAATATCAGTATTGGTAAGGAAACATGTGAATAGCTGACCCTTTTCGCCATAACGTCCATAATCTTTTTTGGCATACAATTCTTTGAGTCGGGGGGATACCAGGAATTCGTAGTTGGTAGAATCCTCTTTTTCGATAACCCCTTTCAATGTAGTTTGGCTTTTGTAAGTCAACCCATCTCGGGGAGAAGCACCACCAACTTTGCCATAAGTAAGTCGCATTGTAAAATTTGCTTCAGGATATCTCAAGATACCGGCTTCCTTTTCTCTAACACCTTCTTCATAAAGATGGTTCGTTTTACGGATTTCAGCTCCCTGGTCGACAGTTAGTTTTCGTAATTCAATAAGTTTATCGTAAATCGAGACACCGAAAATATATAATGGATCCTCTTTGATTGACAAGGTAGGTTCATTCAGGAATTTCTCAATGCCTGTAGGAGTCGAATAAATGGAGTTTGCATATAAATCATCAATATACTTGTCTACATCACCCTGATACTTGGTTTCGATAGTAGCATAAAAATCAGGCAAATATTCTTTCTTGACTTCTTTTTTAACCAGTATGATCATGGAACGGGCTATTTTTTTGTCTGTTGCCAAATCATAACTTTTTGCAAAAGAAGTATGCCATTGACGGTAGGTGGCAACAGCTTTATCCAGTTGGTCGTTTTCCCCTTTACTAAGCAACTCAACAATATTCCTGGATCGAATACCAAACAAGCTGGCATCACCAAACAGAGCTCCTGTTATCAGTGCGTGGGCGTATTTAGGATTGTATTGAAGTTCATAATTCTTTTTTAAGACCGAAAGGCAATTACCATATTTTTTAATCCGTACAGGGTCAGCATTTACCCACGCCTGAAACTCAACTTCATTTTTTTGTTTATTGACTAATGCCGGGCTGAGATTAACCAGTTTCAAGGTACCCAGGGCTAATTTGTAACTATTCCCTGCTGAGAAGTTCTTATTCGAGTATTTCAACCGGACACTTTCGTCGGTATCCATTTCTTTTTTCAGGACATCGATAAATTTCCCCTTGGTAATTACTGTTGCACGGTTTTTAAGTTCTTGCTCTTCATTCAAATCATACGAATTGATATATCGTTGAGTTTGCCATGGAAAACCTATTGTCATTTCAAAGTCATTATCATGTATGCCCGCAAGCGAGATTGGTAAAAAAGTCTTGGGTTGAAAGGGTTTGTTATCGGGAGAATAGATTGCAGGCACATTGTTCTTACCGGCATATACCCGGAAGACCGAGAAATCGGCCGATTGGCGTGGCCATTCAAAATTATCCGTTTCACCACCAAAGTTACCGATGCTTTCGGGAGGCACCCCTACCAGGCGAACATCATTGAAAACCTGATAGACCGCCACAAAATACTGGCCCGTACTATAGCCATCCAGGCTGGCAGTATATCCGTTGACTGTATCATTATACTGTCTTTCAATTTCAGCCATAACTTTACGGCTGGATTTTGTTTTAAGCAATTCGACAGCCTGCTGGGTAACCTCTACTGTTTTGATCAGGAATTTAACCGTCAATCCCTTGATCGGGATTTCTGTGTTACGGGAACTTGCCCAAAAGCCATCGCGAATATAATTGTGCGCATCGGTACTTACTTGTTGTACTCGATCTCTGCCACAATGATGGTTGGTAAAAATCAAGCCGTTGGCAGACACCAGCTCGGCGGTACAGCCATTGTCAAAAATCATGGTTGCATCTTTTAAGCTGGGTTGCTTCTCACTGTAAATCTTCTCAGGGCTTAGTTGTAACCCACTCTCTTTCATCTTTTGCACCAGGGCAGAATTCAGATTGGAAATTGTCCACATACCTTCATCAGCTTTAGCAACTGTAAAGCAGAAAAAAATAAGAAAAAATAATGTTGTCTTTTTAATATAGTTCATTATTAGTTAGTTTTATGTTACTTACTTTTATCCTAAAAATTAATATTAATATGAAAATCGGTTGAAAAAGCCTGTTTATCATTTGCTTTCTGCAGACCTGCACCTGCTGATATATTAGCCAACATAGACGTGCTCAGTCGGAAGCCTATTTTCAGGTTCAGTTGATAGAATGCATAATCTGATGTCAAAAAAGCATAGTCGGGTAAAATCAATTGAGTAGTAATTACATTATTTTCAGTTTGCTCAAGTGACGACGATAGGACTTTTTTGTAACCGGCTTTTACACTGCCTGTCAACATGGACTTTCGCAAAGGACAATTAATTCCGATGGTGCCACTTCCTGTGGCATCCTGTATGAATTGATGATAATAAGGGTAATAGTAATATTGCTGTGCATCTTGCCATGCTCCATTCAATTGCTCCCAAACAGAGAAACGGTTGAAATTCTTATTGGCAAGCAGTGCAGAGAATTGCGCGTGCTGGTTTCGTGACTGATACCGGTCACTTTGAGTGGCATAATCCCAAACAATAAAGTTGGTGTTGATGGTTCTGGGCATATATTGGGTTTCATTACCAATAGCCTGATGAAATGAGTAGATTCCCTTCAGGAACAAGGTTTGATGAAACAATTCCCTTTCGTGAGTAACCTGAGCTGTGATTTCGTTATGAGTCAATTGATACGGAGTTCGTTTATCGCTTTCGTCCACTGTAATTTCCGCTCTTTTCAGGGCAATTAAGGCTCCGGTTGATTGCCGGGCATCACCATAATTTGCATGAAGACCTGCTGTATAAAGATTCCCTTTGTAGATGCGGGTGAAAGTTTCATCAAGAACCGAGAATTGCTGATTATAAATTCCAAAGCCCTCTAAAAGGTAAAAATAGACTTTCCTGTCAGCTCTCTCTACCTGAATATCCACATTCTGACGATAGCGGACATATTCTCCAAACAAACCATACTGCCAGTTACCTTGTGAATAGACCACACCCGGATTGATGCGGATCACAGAAACAGTATTACGTGGTCGCGGATCTACCTGGCGGTACGAAACATCCCCCTGATACGAACCACGGATTCCCCATTCTGTATGACGAAAACGAACAGAAGCACCACCACTCAACGAATAGGTTTCCCGTTTATAGGTTCCTCCAATGGAATCCGCAATCAGATAAGGCGACAACAATTCATAATCTTCCACATCCCGCCATCCGACATGATCTTTCTGATCACTAGAGAAAGTGGCCTTCCCAAAAAACCGGTATTTTGTATCTACCTGAAAACTTTCAGAATGGAATTGTAAAGCAGAAGCTCCATCGCCTTCCTGCACCAGATGCATCCCGTTATCGGCATGTGATAGTAAATATGAAGCTCCGACTTCAGTAAAATGTTTCACAGGAACTGCAAAGGTAGCAGCAGGATTATAGTCGAAATAGTTGGAGAAACTTCTCCAGGGTGATTCCCACGCAGCAACTTGCGTATGCAACGAATCTGCATCACCTGCAGCATACAGGCTTATGGAAACAACTGATAATATGGATATAAGAATATATTTCACTCAACTAAATTTTAAATATTAAACTCTTTCACTACTCTACTTCCCAGGGTTTAGGGATTGCGTTCGAAATAAAATCTTTTCCTGAATTGTTGGTATCCTGCAAAATGGCCCTACCGTTTACTCTGCTCAGAACTTTGCGACGAACACTTTTGCCAATATACGAGCCATCGCAAAAAGTATAACTGACATCGATGGACGAAGAAAGCGATTTAGATCCAATAGTTCCGGCTGCTCCCAGTTCCACCCCATCTAAGATCAAAGCATTGGGTACCCTTATACGGGTCACCGAACTTCCGGAAGCTGTTTGTACGCTGACAGTGTTCTGAGACAGAAAATCGGCATACGTCCCCGGAGCCTTAAAGATAGCATACGCATGATAGCCTTTCACATGCAACACCCAAATGGTATTGGAGTAACAGAAATTCCGTATCATATTAGGTACTTCGGGTACATCCACATCTTTGCCTGAATCATACCATTCAAAATTAGCCTTTGACAAATCAACCGGTGAATTCAGGTTGGAAGTCTTATGATTGATGCCCAACGACGCAATGACAATACTACCTCCCGGCTGTACCGGATAAGTTTGACCGGTTCCTGGGATAGTATATAAGGCCCCGACAATTAAATCGTTGGGATAATTCGTATATTCGGATACAGCGACATTGCTCAGATGATTTGATTCCACGACTGAAAGTCCATCAGCATATAGCACCGAATCGGAATTATTATAAATCTCTATGTATTGATCCTGATAATAACTGCCATTAGCAGGTGTCAGGCTGCCAGTGAAGTAGATTTCCTGAATAACAAAACCATTTCCCTTTTGAGCGATTTGCATAGGAACGGTAATACTCATCTGACCTCCCGTAACCAGCGATTTTTCCAGCAATCCGCGGATGTCCACCGTCTGTGTATAGGTCTGTTGAGCACCACCATTGGCCACAGTGGTGGTAAGCGTTTTCTGTCCGGATACTTCCACATTATAAACCCCTTCCTCAGCCGTGATAAGCAACACACCCGTTGAATCGGAGGTAAGAGTTTGCCAATGCCCGGTAGCAATATTCGTTAATTTAACCACATAGCCCGCTTTTCCGGCCTGGAGTGCATCATCGGGTAACGAAATAACTACTTCAACCTTGGTAAAAGGGACTTCCTTCAACTGGCAACCTGCCAGTAACAAGACCAGGAACAGCAAGCATATATATGTAGTACAAGGACTGGCTTGCCTGAATGCAGATTTGTACTTTGTTATTATTTTCAACATAATTTTATAATTTTACCTGGATCTCCGCACCCATGAACGGTGTCACCCATTTTTGAGTAGATATTCCAAAACGTGTAGTGTATCGGGGATTGAAGTCCAATAGTCGATTCACGAAAAACGAAAGTTTCAGGTTGTTGCCTATCTCTTTGGTTACTTTCAGGTTAACTTCAAGGGATACTGGAGTACTTTCCGTATTAAAATAGGAAGATGAGAAAGTTTCAATCAACGATTTAAATGCCGTACTTTGTCTTTCGACATCCGTAAACACATGCGAAGTCCCGTTCAGATCCAGGTATGAATCGGGGATGCCACTGTATTGATCCATCTTATACGAAGTGTACCAAACAGATTGAATGGATGTGGAGAAGAGCAACCGTTGTTTAGAAAAATGTGTGTTTAAGAACAAAGTTGTATTAAACTGACCTTGCACTTTGCTGTCATTTCCTGCATTGAAAACAGCTACGTAGGGATAATAATCGCCATTAGTCACAATATTCGGATATTTATACCTCGATTGGCTGATATCATAGTGTGTACGAAACCAAGCTCCATTCAATACAATTTCAGTATTAATAGCTTTAATTTTTCTGGTTGAAAACTGATATTCCAGCCCCTCCTTAATCACAGTCGCCGCATTGGTAGTCATTGAATAAGAGAGAAACATAGATTTATAAACATAGGTAAAGTCGTTTATAGTTGGAGTACCTGTTCCTGTAAATGAATTGGTATTATATAATTTATATGCCTGTGGGAAATAAAGAGTTTGTTCTTGAAAACCGTTTTGTTCATTTTCCCGGAATGCAGTTACCGTTAAAGACATACCTCTGTAATTCAAATCGAAACCAGCTTCATATTTTCGATTGCGTGCCGGGGTCAACTGATTGTTTGTACGATCTTTGATAGTAGTCAGCAGATAAACCAGCCGGTTGTTTTCATTCGCTGTGGAATAATAATTTAGTTCAGAGATATCATAATACGCATTTTCAGGATAAAGTTGCAAGGCGGTAGGGAATTTCAACTGATCGCCAATACCTGCTTTCAGTCCTATTTCAAATGATTCACCCGACAATTGAAAAGCAGGCAGCTGGTAATTCACATTCAAACGAGGTTCTATATAAAACTTATTATGCATTACACTTAGTTCAGACAGATTGGCTAAAGTGGTACCACGCATTCCGGCGGTGATTCCTAATTTACCTTTACCTAGATTAACACTGAAATTATCTTCTGCAAAAACAGTCAACTTTTGTAAAGACGGGATATCTTTTGGAGCCCTTGGACGGCTGGAAGAACTTTGGGTAGGAAACGGTGGTGTGGTTAAATCATAGATACTGCCATCACCAAAGTTTTTATCAAACCGGAATTCACCTCCCAACAATACATTATTGAAGGTCTTGCCGATATGGGGGTGTAGAAAAGCAGTAACCTGTGAGTAAAAATTAAACGGCTTGCCATCCACTTTATAGGTAGACAAATATTCAGATGACAGATATTGGCCTACCGATTCACCCTCGGTATTGCTAAGTGTAATTCCCATGGGCGAATTCAACGTTACTGTTTTTGTACGGTTCAATACATCCTGTGCAGAATTGGCAGAAAGGGTATATTCCATTTTATACAACATTCCTTTGTTAATGTTCCACACACCGGAATTACTAAACCGGAAACTTTTATAGTTTGATTTATAATTATCTTCCTTATTCATGATATCAGGATCCGACACCAGTTTATCAATGGTTCCTGTAAAAGCCATCTGGGTAGTGGATAAAAAAACTTTGTTAAATAGTTTCTCATAGTTCAGATTGGCAGTGATACGTTCATATTGGTCGAACGGACTACGCTGATCGGCCACATAGTTGGTATAATCAATGCCGAAGTTCAGAGTTCCTCCATCCTTAGGCAAGCGATACCCTTTACCCACATACACCAGTTTATTCAATGGATCCGATTTTATACGAACAGTAAGCGGAGTTTCGCCTTTCTTTGATTTAATGATAATGGCTCCACTGGTCAGGTCACCATATTTAACTGAAGGAATACCACGGATAACCTCTACTTCGTCGACATGATCGGTGGATATCTGGCGAAGGTCCACTCCACTATTCACAGTACTTTTATTACTTCCAACATCGGATGATGAGGTTCCGTACATGGATTGCATATTGTAATTGTTCGACATGGGAACCCCATCAACTACAATAGCTGTCCCCAAAGAGGTATTCACATCATTTCCTGCCTGACGCATGGAAACCTGATTAGCCACATTGAGTTTAGAATCGGATAATAATCCACCTGGAAGGAGTTGCAATACATCAGCTACACTCGAAGGTTGAAGATGCTCAATGGCAGCCAGCTTAATGGTAGAGGTCGTCGACGACTGCTTCTTTTCACGTGCCATCACATTCACCTCTTTCAGTTGAAGGGAGGTTTTAGTAAGATAAAAACTTAAATATACAGTTTTATTAATCTGAACAAGAGTATCTATCGTCTCATACCCTAAATACGAAATCCGTACATGATAGTTCCCGGAGGGGATATTTTTTATTTCGAAAGAGCCTCTCGTATCGGTAAAAGCTCCTTGGGCCAGCTCGTTGATATAGATAGTTGCCAACTCTGTGGGGACATGTGTTTCCCGATCCCTACAAACACCCGATAACCGACAGTTTTGTGCTGATAAAACAGAGGTGGTCATTGACAAGATGAAAATAATACTCAATTGGAAATATCTCATGCACGAAACGTTGAAAAGTGTTTATAAATAAATGTTACAGGCTGGTTGTCAAACACATAATAAATAGCCTCTCCTGAAACAGCGACATTCGCTTATCCGATCGTCGAAACAAACGGATAAGCGAACTATCTGAATACAATCAACTTCCCTTTTTACTGGATAATTAATCGTTGAGACGTGATCTGGCTGTTCGAAGTGGTCAGTTGTAAAATATAGACTCCAGCTGCAATTCCTTGAGCGTTTATATTCAACACATCATTATTGCTGTTGGAAGCGGTTTTAATGCTTCTACCCATTGTATCTATTATCCTTGCATTCCTTACGTTCCCCGCATTTTTTACCACAATCAGGTGGTTTGAATGGTCGGCATACGAGAATGGTAGTTTTGAAGCTTCGGAAGAAATAATGCCTGTCGAAGGATTAACAACGGTATAATTAAGTAGCATAAAATCAAAAGAAACAGTTCTTCCAGAAATGGTGTTATTCTTCTCAAAAGATATAGAAGCTGCATTAGTTCCACCAAATAAATAAAGATTATTGCCATAACTTGTTATACTTTTTGCATTTTCGTATGTTGAGCTTGTTGCGACCGAATGGATTTCAAGTGTTGTTCCATTACTTACATCATAGGAGACCAAAAATAAATCCCCTGAAGTGTTAGACGTTGGAGTATCAACTATCGTTTTGGAATTACCAAAATCGACAGGACCTGCTACTGATGTACTTGTCTTATTTGCATATGTTCCAAATGCATACAAACGGTTGTCGCTTCCAATTGTAATACCATAAACCTCAACTATTCCAGAAGATAAAATTGCTTTTTGCCAAATATCACTTCCTCCATTTGAATCAAATACTGCTGTAAATCCATTCAGATAAGCTGCTGTGGATTTCAAAGCGTTTGCCCCAGAAAACAAAAGACCTCCATTATCACCACGTAACGATCCTCCTACAAAAACTTTTCCATTTTTTACAAAAATATCTTTTACCCTCGTGTCCGATGCATTTGAACGACTTTGGATATAGGAGATGTTTCCATCAGTATCAAATTTTATTAACGTCAAATTAAATCCGGCAGTGGGTGTGAAACTTTTATCTCCAATTGTTACAAGAATTGGAATTGCAGCATTTTTGTAAATACCAGCAGCATATAAAAAGCCATCATCTCCATAAACCAAACCACTAAGAATTTCCGAAACTATACTACCCGAAGATGTTTTATACCAGATTTCATTCCCGGTTGTTCCGTCCAATTTTGTTATAAAAGCTGCTTGTGGTGCAGTGTTATTTGTTGTTAATATAATGGGAGTCTCTGCAGGAAGAACAACTGTATTTGTATAGATTCCGGTTAAATACACATCTCCTTTGGCATCAGCTGCCAAGGCACTTGTTGTTACAGCCTTATCTTTTGCTGTTCCTGAATCGAATTCCTTTGCCCATTGAATAGCGCCGTTCGCATTGAATTTAGCCACGAATGACTGAACAATGGAGGACGACAATCCTGTAAAAGTGGTCACTGTTCCGAGTGCGTCAATAATATTGGCTGTTGTCGTTTGATCTGCTGTGTTGACAACTGCACGAATGGTACCGGTCATAATCAAATCACCACCAGGAGTAGTAGCCAAAGCGGTAGGAGTTACAACACCTACATTGGAGTAAATACTCCATAAAGTAACCTTAGCAGGACTGAGTTTGCTAACAAATAAACTATTGTCAAAATTTGCGCCACTTCCTTTGGCTGAACCAGTCAGGGTAACTCCATTAAACGTAGCAGTATTTAAAAAATAGTTTGCTGTAAAAATATTACCATTGGCATCCGTCACCACATCGGCGGAATAGTCTGCTCCTGCCCCTCCTCCGATTGAGACCCAACTGAAAGTGGCATTATCTGCTTTTACAAAGAAAGTAGTCGTTAAAACAAAACATAATAGTGTAAAAATCTTTCTCATATCTTATATATTTAATTATTTACCAAAAAAAACCAATAAAGCCTATGCAAACGTTTGAAATTAATGATTACAAAATTAATATCCGGAACGGACTCTCACAATACCTAGATGTTGGTATAATGGTAATCCGTTTATGGTATATTTAGCGTTAAATAGAATGTAATTTTATTACTTTCCGACAACTTAGTAAAAGATGTGGGTCGTTGATGGATTAAATTCAAGTGTTGATAGCCTAAAAAGCGGTGCAAGTTACAATTATTTTCTACAATTCACAAGATAAATCTACGCATCTGTTACAAATATACAGCATTTGCTTTCTAATTGATAATGAAAATGAATCTTTAATACCGGATATTCAGAGAGTGGCAAAACATATAAATTGCTAAGACAAAAGAGCTAACAACAAAAAACAGGGCTGGTATTTGCTAGTAATTGCTTTAAAGCATTTAATTAAATGGTAAGTTAGCATTCGGCATCTTTTAAGTTAACTTTTTTAGACTTATACCGTAGAAAGCCGAACAAAGCTGAGGAAACAAGTTTATTAGTAACTATTCAAGGCTGTTTTCAGTCATTTTTAGTGGTCATAATCTCTAATACCATTTTATCTGTTTCAATCATGGCTTCCGAACCTATTTTTGTCAGGTTATGAATGGTTTTATCCACATCCTCATCGGTAATACCTTCCTGGGAAGTGACCACCTTATTATCAATAGCCATTAAAGCTGACAGCGTAGCAGTAGAGACCCCATTGGAGACTTTCAGCGCACAACTGGGCTTTGCTCCATCACAGATCATTCCGGTGATATTACCAATCATATTTTTAATTGAAAATGCAATCTGCTCCCGCGAACCACCCATCAAATAAGTTATGCCGCATGCCGAGCCTGTAGCAGCTACTACCGCCCCACAGAGTCCAGACAATCGTCCCAGGCTCTGCTTGATATAAATAGTCATTAAATGGCTTAATGTCAATGCGCGGATCAGCTCTTCTTCAGACCGTCCTGTTTCTTCTGCAAACACCGATACCGGAAGAGTAGCAGCAATCCCCTGGTTCCCACTGCCCGAGTTACTCATTACCGGGAACATAGCTCCTGCCATACGGGCATCGCAGGCAGCAGCTGTAACCGATAGCATCCGCGTAAAAATGGTATTACCCATAATATTTTGTTGGCTGCCATGGCGCACGGTTTGAGCTACACAATGACCATAATTGCCTTTCAATGATTCGTTGGAAGCCGCTTTATTCATAACCGCAGTTTGGAGGATAAACCTGATTTCCTCAACGGGGCTTTCAAGAGCCATATCACAAACTTTTTTAAAAGATAGTTCTACCTCTTTTTCAATAGAAGCATTACCTGTCAGTTTATCATTCAGGTGCAACAATACTGATCCGTTTTTTTCAATATGCGAGAAGCGGGTATGGTCACGGGTAATAATCACCTGCGCCCGGTCGTTCCCCTTGAAAGCTTTTATTTCAATATACAGTTTCTCTGAAATCTGATCTTTCAGAAATATACTGATCTTTTTATCATCAATCATTTTCCGCCCCTCTTCCAACGCTTCGGGGGTGATGTCTTTGAGTACTTCGAGCTCATATTCCGATTTCCCGATAAGTGCACCCAGCGCAACGGCTATCGGCAAACCAACCATCCCGGTACCGGGAATTCCTACTCCCATTGCATTTTTCAGCATGTTCGCACTCAGATAAACCTCTATATTATCGGGCACTTCCCCTAATACCTCTTTCACCTTTGCTACTGCCAGGGCCACTGCCACAGGTTCTGTACAACCGATAGTAGGTATAACCTCATGTTTAATCAATGCAATAATCTCAGAACGTTCTTGTTGTAAAAGCATAGTTTCAATTTCATGAATAAGGTGACAAAGGTATGATAAATAATATTTTTTGGTTCAAAATATTATTAAAACCTGTACTGACAGGGCAAGTTGACTTAGTTTTATCAGACCCTGCCGCCACAGGTTATCTCAACTTATCAGGGAATTACAGGAACTATTTACCGTTAAAAGCTCTGTCGGAAAGTCAGGTTTGACATGCCTAAATAAAAGTATCCGAGGTTCAAATGAACAGAACAATTGAACATTCAGGGGAAATACATGTTGTAACATATAAAGTTCTAACGAATAGATTCCGGAATATCAACAAAGAGTATAAGTAGCGAAATAAAGAATACAGGGGCAATGGATTTATATATAAAGCCAAACAAGCAGTTCGTTTAAAAACAACAAAACACCCCTTCGTTAGAAAACGAAGGGGTGTTTTGTTGTTGCTCCATCTTTAAAAATTAGTCGGTTATCAACAATGTATATCTTTCCCTTGGATCAGGTGCGTAAATTTTCATTGGTGCGTAAACCCCCACTGACTTTAAAACAGGCATATTATCAATGTTCCTGTTTAATAGGTAAGTGTTCATTTTTTTTAAAGGTAATTGTCCTAAAATCAAATGGATATCAGGTATTCTTGGGATAAATAGTTCACTGTGATTCAGCGAATCATTCATCAATGAACAAAAATCAAAAGCCTTTGCAGTATAAAATGGATTTCGGTCTGTATACACCGATACACCTTCAACAAAGCTGTTCATTTTCATAAGACTATTCACCTGCGAAAAAATTGGTAAGAAAAACAGGCTGAGGATTGCAAAGACTAGAGTGGTTCTTTTCATAATCAAGTATTGTTAGATTACTATCATTTTATAGTTGAATAGAATGAATGATGACTCTTGAAAGAATTTCACCAGAAGAGTCATGTACCCTGCCTGACAATTCAACAATTTAGAGATTAGCAGGATAGAGCCTTTGAATGGAAAGTCATCTGAATCTTTTTTACAACAAAAATCATACCGTTTTGTTAATGTACATTCGAACTCACTTTTTTCGTTTTTTAAAGAGGAACACTTATTTTACAGCTTTATGGCAACACCCAGATTCAATGAATGTGAAACGATCCGGCTATCTCTCGGGATAATAAAAAGCTCGCTGAAATAATCAAAATCGAACGATAAAGTAGCATATAGCTTATCCGTAATTTTGGCATTTACTCCCAGATTCAAATCCGGAAAGATATAGAAAGGCATGTACGAGGTGGAATAAATATTGATGCCGGCACTTATCACCGGGGTCACATTTGTTTTCAGGAACTGATAATGCAACTGCAAAGGCACTTTCACACCATTTTCCTCCATATATTGATTCCAGCTATAGCCTTTTATCCTATTCAGGATGAAACCTGTCTTTAAAAACAACCTTTCATTATCAAGCGGCAACCAGATGTACGACAGGACACCATACTGCAGGGAGTAATCCGCCGTTTTGCGATCGACCTGGAACAATATGCCTATGGTATTGAGATTTGTGTACCCAATGACTGGCTGTATATCGATCCTGAATTTAGGCATCTTTTTCTGATAAATAATACAAACATCGCCCGGACACTGGATATCATGATATTTCTTAACCAGTTGAATAAGCCGTTTGTGGTGTGTACCAACCAGAGCATCAATCTCTCCATACATTTCAGGACAATCCTGCAGGTAAAACTTCAGCACATTCCGGTTGATCATCACGTTCCGTTCATATTCTTTCCCGTTTTCCTGAATAATCTCTTTCGGGAATGAGATTTCTGTAATCGGCAGATCGTGCTTTTCCACTAAATAATGATCATTGTTCTGGTCCCTGTAATAATAAAGATCCACAACTCCTTCAACCAGGTATTCCAGAAAGAGTGTTTTTATTCCCGCTTTTGTTTTTAAATTGCGGGAAACATAATACTTGCTATTGGTAAAGCGATACCCATAAATCTGAGCCGGTGAAAAAACCTGAACAGTATCTTTATCATTCCTTTTAAAACGACATTCAAGGATATTGGCCTTATCCACTCGGTAATCAATCAATCCAAACAGAGTATCCTGTTTGGTAACCTGTACAAATCCCGGTACAAAATCCGATTGCGAATAAGCACTCCTTAAAACCAGAAGCAAGAAAATAATTAATATGATTTTTCTCATAACATTTAAAATTGAAGGCTCCCTTTTATCTGTTTTTAGAAGCTCAGATTTCTTACACCCAAAAGAGCAATAAAATGCACTTTTTGATACATATTCGAAAGTTTCGTTCTTTTTTATATCTAATAGTGCATCATATAGCACTATCAGGTATAAAATCCATAACTTTGCCAGTTTTGTAGTGTAGTGAAAGAGATCTCACTTTAATTGGGATTTGTTTACTCTAACATCTTTACAACTTCCAGTTTAATCGAAAATTCTTTCGGCAGTTCTTCATCTGTGGGCAATAGAAAATAAGTTTTGTCTCCTACTTTTTTCACTTCAAGAACCATTAAAAAGGAATTGTTTTTATCCTTATCCTCCCATAACTGAATTTCATATCTGTAGCTGTTCGGGTTGTATTTCCAATGTGCCTTTTGTACCTTAAAATCATCAAGTTTAATGTTGAAACTAAAATTATTATCACCCTGAAACACAAAATCAGAATGAAGAAACTGCTCTTTTAATCCTGCAATTTGTTTTTCTAAAGATTTATCAGGTGTTGGTGGAAAATTAACTTCACCTCCTACAACTTTCCAGATGCCGACCACAGCATTAGGATCAAAAACCTGTGCAGAACTTAGTGCACAATAGAAACACCAAAATCCAATAATGAAAATACTTTTTCTCATCTTTTTATAAATTCAAATATCTTTTCTATACAACCTGATTTCCACATAAGCAATGAGAAACAAATAGTTTCCTATTATTTCTCATTACTAATCCTATTTTGAGTGTTTTTTCAGCCAGTCAATTGCTCCCTTAGTTTGTTTCCAAATGTGTTGGGCAGATTCCACATAGTAATCTGCTTCGTTTTCGTCCCCTAAACTATAATGGTCTGCTAGTTCAGATACCTGAAGCCCTGATAAAAGTTTTTCGCAAACAAATTTGTTGCTTTTCAATGCCTTTTGTAATTTGTTTTTTGATTTCAGGGTGTCACCGTCTGTTTTAAACGCAAATAAAGCCTGATTGAAGAGTGAAAATGCCATTTCGTCAATTTTATACATTTTAGCGTATTTTTCAAACTTCTTTGTTTCATTAAGTTCAATTAAGTAAAGCATTAAATGGTCCCTTATTCCCTGGTTGTCATTTGGATTGAGAACTATCATTTCCTCTAAAATACTGACACACTCTTTCTTCTTGTTCATCATATAAAGAATTTCAGAATAGAGTTGTAAACAACGCATAAAAGGTCGTGTTTCGTGCAGACCCCAAAACCTTCCTTTATTCTGTTCTAAATAGTCTCCGCCGAATAGCTTTCTGCCGATTGCAATTCCTTTTTCAAAGAATACTTTTGCAGGTTCAATTGTACTTGCACTACTTCCTAAATATTCATATGCTTCAATACAATCCGGATCGAGTGCAAGTGCCTTGTCAATCTTCTTTTTTGCATTGGCCGGAGTGAGTTCATAAGCTTCAAGAACAAGGTCTTGAGCTTGTTCTTTTTTGGTCAACGCATTTTTTGAGAAAGAAGGTATTTTCTTTCCGACAAGTTTGTCCATATAGTTTTTTAAATCGTCTTCATTTTGAAAGTCTTGTGCTCCAAGAAGGCGATGTAAATCAGTCATAAATTTGTCGTGTTCTTTATCCATAAATCTTTTGCTTTTTTAAATCTATCATTAGTTATTTGTTTTTTCACGTCTTGCCAATTACTACCAAAGTTTTGTGCATTTTGCAGAACCTGTTCTCATAATTCTCTTTTGTTGTAGTGTTTAATGTCTGTCAACCAATGTACATAATGTATATTTGCACAACACTTTGAATTTATTTGTTTTATTGTTTTTCGCTGTTATTTTTCAATTCCACATAGATTCCTTTATGATCCGAAAGTTTCTTGTCTAAATTCCATTCATCAATTTCGATCTCCATGTTTGTAGTCAAGTTTTCAGAAATCGCAATATGGTCAATACATTCAGTTGTATCCCTGGTCAAGAGATTCAGTTTACATTCCTTGAACACTTTATTCAGTTCATTTCGTCCGTTGTGTGTGAAATAATAATTGTCTGCGAAAGAAGTATTGTAATCTCCGATGAAACAAAAGTTCTCTTCTTTTGACAATTTCTCAATATCACGTATTTGCTGTGATAAGTCGGCATTAAAGTTTTTATTTCTGTTTCCGAAAATTCCAATGATTGTTCCGTAGACTATTAATGTTCCGAGTTCTGTTTTAAGTTCCACACTAAGACTTGTATAGGGATCATAAGTTTCGTGTTGTCTTATGATTTCATAATTAGTGAAAATAGTAATTCTGTTCTCACTTTCCAGATAATTATCAGGTTGTATTTCTGTTAGCTTCGGTGTCCGGATACAATACTTATAGTTTGTTCGAGCAACCCGGCTGTCAGTCTCAGTGAGTACTAAAATATCTGCTTTCAGTTCTTCAAGCGTCGAATTAAGTAACGCGATATCTGATTTGTGCTTCAGCCTTTCTATGTTCCAGGTTGCTATTCTCATTTTTTTGCTGCTAACAATCGAATTATGCTACTGAAGCTTGGATATTAGCTTGAGTAATTACTTTAATTCTTTGACTTTTAATAATCGTCTAATATTATT
>Ga0302210_10000375_pt1 | contig 20890 bp, 17 predicted proteins | sample II_Fen_E3_2_FD_198793 | JGI IMG/M metagenome (GOLD analysis project Ga0302210, IMG submission 198793) | Peat permafrost microbial communities from Stordalen Mire near Abisko, Sweden - II_Fen_E3_2 | ecosystem: Environmental > Terrestrial > Soil > Wetlands > Permafrost | place: Sweden: Abisko... | reverse complement strand
GATCAGGCAAGCAAAAGTTATAAGGCCGGAGCTATTGATTATCTGGATTACATCCAGAGTCTGAGCCGGGCATTGAGCATAAAACAAAACTATCTCGATGCATTAAATAATTATAATCAAACAATCGTTTCAATTGAGTTTATCACAGGTAAAATATTTTAAAACAACAGTATTATGACAATATATAATTTCAAACTATCAATCCTTATTTCTGTTTTCTGCATTGCTTTAGTGTCGTGCAACGGAAATAAAAAAGCAGCGACCGTAGCCGAAAAAGAGACTGAAGTAATCCCCGAGGATATCGTTGAGCTACGTGACGACCAGATAAAGCTTGCCGATATAGAAACCGGAGCCATCGAGTTGCGGTCGATGAGTGGAACCCTGAAGGTAAACGGTACAGTGTCTGTTGCACCACAAAATCTGGCAACCGTGAGTATGCCGATGGGTGGATTTGTAAAAAGCACGAAGCTGATGCCGGGCAATGCCGTGCGGAAAGGGCAAACGCTGGCCATGCTCGAAAATCAGGAATTTATCGACATTCAGCAAAATTACCTGGAAGCAAAAAACAAATGTGAACTTGCGAAAGCGGAATATAACCGCCAAAGCGAACTGTACAAAAATGATATATCCTCTCAGAAAAATATGCAACAGGTTACTTCCAATTACAAAAGCCTCAAGGTTCAGGTAAAAGCATTGGAACAAAAACTGTCATTTATCGGGATTAATCCTTTCAGACTGACCGAAGATAATATCAGCCGGTCGGTAGCGGTGGTTTCGCCTATCTCGGGCTATATTAAAACGGTAAACGTAAGCATTGGCAAGTCGGTTTCGGCTTCCGATGTATTGTTCGAAATTGTAAACAGCGATAAACTTTTCCTTGAACTCACCTTGTTCGAGAAAGATGCCGACAAGGTGGCAAGCGGAGAGAAAATTCGCTTTTATATCAACAACGAAACAGAACAACATGAAGCAGTTATTTATCAAACCGGAAAATCTATAAACAACGATAAGACTTACAAAGTGTATGCAAATGTTGTGGGGCGTTGTAAAAGTATGTTGCCGGGCATGTATGTAAATGCTGTTATTCAGGCAAAAAGTAATCAGGTCACATCAGTTCCATCTGCATCCATCGTTAGTTTCGACGACAAGGATTATATTTTTGTGCAGGACAAGGATAAAGTGGAAAACGGAAAGAAAATGACTGAATACCGAATGATTCAGGTTCAGAAAGGCGTTACAAGTGACGGATTTACAGAACTTGTTTTGCCCGAAGGTTTCAACTTTAAAGATGCTAAACTTATTATTAAAGGTGCCTACAATTTACTTTCGGCTAAGAAAAATGCAGGAGAAATGAGCTGCTAATCAATTAAAATATAAGTATCCGCACAAATACCTGTATCAAAAGTCTTTTTAGAACGCAAATGACACAAAAGTCGCAAATCAGCGCAATCATATTGAATTAAAATTCAACAAATGATATTCAACTTTACAAATCATTTGTGATGTTTCCGCGCTTTTGCCTCTTGTTTGTTACACAAGTGATGGTACGACTTAGAGTCGTACTATCATTAATATTCTATTTATAATGAGTTATTTTTTCCCCGTAGGGAATACATATAATAGAAGATGAAAACAAATACAATCAATTCCCCGTGGATACACCTACGAAGAATGTGAATGCCCTACGGGCAACAAACATACATATACATCTATTCTATGGATATGTAAGTCCTACGGACTATTTTCAACTTCTGATTTGCATTACGAACGTCTTATTAATCTAAAACACCGTCAAGGACAAACTTTGCAACTTAGTTGCACTCTCCTTTTCCGTATTTTTGCGACAGATAAAACATATAAAAATCTTAGGGGTTTAAGTAAGTGAAACAATATAATATCGTATTTATTTCTAAAAAATAATGTCGCACCTACGGAGCTTTGTTACCCTTAAACAACAATTGAATCTACCATACTATCGCCACTACGTGGCTAAGACTAGGTACGTAGTACCGACATTATGGTAGAATTATATAGGACTTCGAATTCAATAAGCTCCGTAGGTGCGACATTATTGGTAAAATTAAAGAATCACAAATACGACATTATTTAATTTCTATTACATAGTATAAGTAATCGGAGCGAATATAATTTATCATTTTAATTTCTCAAAGACGATACTATTTCACATCCCCTTTAGGGGCTTGGGGCGGAAAAATACATTTGAAAACTGCCCCTAAATCCCCTAAAGGGGACTTAAAATTACAACCGTATCGTATAATGATTTTCTGAAGAATATGACATTATATACGCTCACTTACTTTATTCTGATATAAAACGAAACGCAAATTAGATATGAAAAAATACAAGCTAAACAAGTTGGATTGTGCATCATGTGCAGCTAAGATAGAAAACAGCCTGTCGAAACTGGAGGAAGTAAAATCCGTAACGGTAAATTTTGCTAACGCCACCATGACTATCGATACAGATAATATCGAAAAAGTAAAAGCCCGGATTAAGGCCATTGAGCCGGAAGTGGAAGTACAGGACATTGATAAAGAAACAAAACTGGTATCGGTAAACGAACTTGTCGAAAATAAGGGAACAATCATCAAAGCAGCTTCCGCCCTGGTTTTGCTGCTTATCGGGTTGTTATTTGAAGAAAAACTACACAATACTCCGTTTCAACTTGCGGAATATGCTGTATTTGTTAGCGCCTACCTCATTGTGGGTTGGAATGTGATAGCCACAGCAGTAAAAAATATCTTCAGAGGGCAATTTTTCGATGAGCAGTTCCTCATGGCCGTAGCCACACTGGGAGCTTTTGCCATTCATCAAATGCCCGAAGCGGTGGCAGTGATGCTGTTTTATGTAACCGGTGAATTGTTTCAGGACATTGCAGTGGGACGGTCGCGGAAATCAATCAAATCGCTGCTGGAAATTAAACCCGACTATGCCAATCTGAAATCGGGTGCGGAAGTAGTCCGCGTTTCGCCCGAAGAAGTGAAGATTGGAGACACCATCATCGTTAAGCCGGGCGAAAAAGTACCACTCGACGGAACGATACTCAACGGAACTTCGTTTGTGAATACCGCAGCGCTAACAGGCGAAAGCGTTCCCCGAAAAGTATCTGAAAACGATGAAGTCATGGCAGGAATGATTAATCAGTCCGGACTACTCACCGTCAGAGTCGATAAGTTATTCGGAGAATCGTCGATCTCAAAAATTCTGGAACTGGTAGAAAATGCCACTTCACAAAAAGCTAAAACCGAGAAATTCATTAGCACTTTTGCACGATATTATACGCCCGTGGTGGTTATTGGTGCGCTGCTGTTAGCCGTATTGCCCCCGCTTTTATTTAGTGGACAAACATTTGACGATTGGATTTACCGCGCCTTGGTTGTACTGGTTATCTCCTGTCCTTGCGCATTGGTTATCAGTATTCCCCTGGGTTACTTTGGCGGAGTGGGTTTAGCAGCCAGGAAAGGAATTCTGGTAAAAGGCTCTAATTTTCTGGATGCGCTCACACGGGTTACTACGGTGGTGTTCGACAAAACAGGAACACTCACCAAAGGAGAATTTAAAGTTACGGAGGTAGTTACGTCCAACGGTTTTTCCAAAGACGAAATTCTGGAATATGCCGCTTATGCCGAGGCAAATTCCAATCATCCGGTAGCACAATCCATTACTATTGCATATCCCGGTAAGATTGATCTCGCCAGAATTACACAAACCGAAGAAATATCCGGACAAGGAATGAAAGCCGTTGTGGATGCTAAAACAATATTTGCCGGCAACGATAAGATGTTACATGCCGAAAACGTAGAACATTCGGTTTGCCATGTTAACGGAACGGTGGTGCACGTGACCATAGATCATGTTTATGCCGGTTATATCATTATTTCCGACAGCCTGAAAGACGATGCCATTCAGGCCATAAAAAACCTGAAAGCAAAGAATATCAAAACCGTGATGCTTACCGGCGACAATCAATATGCTGCACAAGCCATTGCCGAAAGATTGGATATCGACGGCTTTTACTATGAACTGCTGCCCGAAGATAAAGTAAAACACATCGAACAATTAATCGAAGAAAATAAAGGCGGTAAAGTTGCCTTTGTGGGCGACGGAATAAATGATGCTCCGGTAATTGCCCGTGCCGATGTGGGCATAGCCATGGGAGCACTGGGGTCCGACGCAGCCATTGAAACAGCCGATGTAGTGCTGATGACTGATTCGCCATCCAAAGTGGCACTGGCCATTGACGTGGCAAAAATAACCAGAAACATTGTTTGGCAGAATATTTATTTTGCCATGGGTATAAAACTGATTTTCATTTTACTTGGCGTATTGGGTATTGCCACCATGTGGGAAGCTGTGTTTGGAGATATGGGCGTTGCACTGATTGCAATTTTTAATGCACTGAGGATATTAAAAAAGTAAGTTATGAATTATGAGTTATGAGGGTATTTATCTGTATTTTACTTTTAGAGAACAATAGTATCGTCTTTGAAAAATTAAAATGCTACATTATATTCGCACCATTACTTCTATCTCTTTATTCCATGGAATAAGTCCTACGGACTATTTTTCAACTTCCGATTCACATAATTAAATAATGCCGTATTTGTAATTTTTTAATCTTACTATAAATGCCGGTAATCGGTAGTATGGAATGTGTGGGGGAATATTTAACTTGCGGAAAACAGACCGTTGGATATTGCTTTTTTGTTCAATTTTTGATTTCATTGAACTCAGGTTAATTTGCGAGGAGGATTTTATACGCGTGATAAGTCGAAAAGAGTTGCTAATTTGTGTATAACACTAATAGTAAGTAGAATGTGTAATATTTAACAACTCTTATTAGTGGTTTTTCATTTCGTAAAGGTACTATTTCATTTCGTAATAGTGGTTTTTCATTTCGTCCAGCCACTATTTCATTTCGTAATAGTACTATTTCATTTCATAAAGGTACTATTTCATTTCGTCCAGCCACTATTTCATTTCGTAATAGTACTATTTCATTTCATAAAGGTACTATTTCATTTCGTCCAGCCACTATTTCATTTCGTAATAGTACTATTTCATTTCATAAAGGTACTATTTCATTTCGTCCAACCACTATGTAGGTTTGAAAAAGTACTATGTAGGGGTAAAAAAGTACTATGTAAAACTAAACGTGCACAAACTTAGATCATCCTTGGGCTAGGGCAATTTATCCTTGCGTAATGTGGCAACATGTTTATACCTGCACGACGCAGCCGTGCACTAGGACAATACAAAAATACATACCAGAAGTTTTTCATCATAAAATCTACAAAAAAGCACTCCCAAAACCAAACTAGCAATTAATAACAAAAAAGGTTGTTAATGCAATAATTTGTTTTTATCTTTGATGCGGGATTATTTAAAATGAACAACATAAGCATATAATCGAAACGACATAAATCGGAGAGGCTCCACAATATAAAAACAAACAGACATAATTATAAGGCCAATATAGTTAGTACGTGTGAAACATATACAAAATGGAGTGGAAACTGTATGGATGTTAGGGGTAAGCAAAAAAACTCTACAAGTATGAAAATTGATTACGAGAAAATTAAAATATTTTTAGAAGCTGTTGAATCGTCTGATTTACCTGTGATTAATACTATCAGAATATTTAAGTATCTTGATTACGATATTGAAAATGACGAAGATTCTAAAAATGTAATGTTTTATTTGAGATTATTAAAAGACCAAGGACTGATTGAATGTGTTAGTGATAATGAACTAGACCGTGATAATATGGGATTTTCTTTTCTTGGCAATGGTGGAATTGTAATAAAATCTCTAAATTTTAGATTGACAATCAATGGTCACCAAGCATTGGAAAGTATGAACAATAGCAAAATTTGGGGAAAAATAAAGGAACCATTAGGAAAACTCGGAATCGAGGGTTTAAAGCAGATACCCTCTCTTGCGATTAAACTGTTATTATACAATAAATAATGATTATGAAAGGTATTATTTTCGACATTAATTGGGAAAGAGGAATGGTTGCTGTATTGACAGAATCAGAAGATTATTCGGTTTTTGAGTTACTATCAGAAGAACATCTTGATATTGGAGATGAAGTTTCCTGGAATGAAAATCATCCATTAGGAGATTGTAAGATAAAAAACTATACAAAAAATGAGATAATTGAAATTTACTTTCAAGACCATTGGGTAAATAATCAAAATCTCAAAAGTAGATTACTTTATCAATGAAAACAATTGCCAGCCGCTAATACATAGGCTTTCTGCAGTCGGCGCAATCCAGCCCCGAAATATCGGGGTAAACGCCCAAGCGTTGGTTGAAGGGTATTCACATTGTCGCACATTGTCTGAACCTGGATTCAGCCTGATTAATCAGATAAAAACAGATACTCTGAAACCATATTAATAGGGAATGGAAAAAGCTTAGAGTTCAAACGGCTAATCAATACAAAATACAAACAAATCTGAATTACCAGACTTCTGCTAAATCATTTAATCAGATATAATCGTGGTTCAGACAGTAATGGTGAACGCTCCTGCACATTGTCTGAACCTGGATTAAGCTGATTAATCAGAAAAAACAGATACTCTGAAACCATATTAATAGGGAATGGAAAAAACCTAGAGTTCAAACGGCTAATCAATACAAAATACAAACAAATCTGAATTACCAGACTATCTGCTAAATCATTTAATCTGATATAATCGTGGTTCAGACAGTAATGGTGAACGCTCCTGCACATTGTCTGAACCTGGATTCAGCTGATTAATAAGATAAAAACAGATACTCTGAAACCATATTAATAGGAAATGGAAAAAGGCCTAGAATTCAAAAGGCTAATCAATACACAATACAAACAAATCTGAATTACCAGACTGTCTGCTAAATCATTTAATCTGATATAATCGTGGTTCAGACAGGGATGGTGAATGCTCCTGCACATTGTCTGAACCTGGATTCAGCTGATTAATCAGATAAAAACAGATACTCTGAAAGCACGATTAATGGGGAAGGGGAAAATGAAGTTTTAGAATTAGTAATAAGCTTAAAGTAAGTACTATTTACAAGATATAATATGGAAGATTATAAATATAAAAATATTACCGGTGATATAATAGGAGCTTCTATGCAAGTTCATAAAATACTAGGCAATGGTTTTCAAGAGGTCATCTATCAAAGGGCTTTAGAAATTGAAATGCCAAATTATAATCTAAATTTTAAACGGGAATTCGAAATGCCTATATTTTACCGATCTATCCAAATAGGAACACGTAGGGTCGATTTTCTTGTAGAAGAGGTTATTTTGGTAGAATTGAAAGCCATTATCAAACTTGAAGATGTACATCTGGCTCAGGCTATTAATTACCTTGAAGCATATAATATAGAAGTAGGCCTATTAATAAATTTTGGAAGTAAGAGTTTAGAATTCAAACGGCTAATCAATACAAAATACAAACAAATCTGAATTACCAGACTATCTACTAAATCATTTAATCAGATATAATCGTGGTTCAGACAGTGAACGCTCCTGCACATTGTCTGAACCTGGATTCAGCTGATTAATCAGATAAAAACAGATACTCTGAAACCACATTAATGGGGAAGGAAAAAAGCTTAGAATTCAAAAGGCTGATTAATACAAAATACAAACAAATCTGAATTACCAGACTATCTGCTAAATCATTTAATCAGATATAATCGTGGTTCAGACAGTGAACGCTCTTGCATGTTGTCTGAACCTGGATTCAGCTGATTAATCAGATAAAAACAGATACTCTGAAACCATATTAATGGGGAAGGAAAAAAGCTTAGAGTTCAAAAGGCTAATCAATACAAAATACAAACAAATCTGAATTACCAGACTATCTGCTAAATCATTTAATCTGATATAATCGTGGTTCAGACAGTGAACGCTACTGCACATTGTCTGAACCTGGATTCAGCTGATTAATAAGATTAAAACAGATACTCTGAAACCATATTAATAGGGAATGGAAAAAGCTTAGAGTTCAAACGGCTCATCAATACAAAATACAAACAAATCTGAATTACCAGACTATCTGCTAAATCATTTAATCTGATATAATCGTGGTTCAGACAGTGGCGGTGGACGCTCCTGCAAATTGTCTGAACTTGGATTCAGCTGATTAATCAGATTAAAACAGATACTCTGAAAGCACATTAATAGGAAAGGAAGAGCTTATAATTCAAAAGACTAATTAATACAAAATACAAACAAATCTGAATTACCAGACTATCTGCTAAATCATTTAATCTGATATAATCGTGGTTCAGACAGTGACAGTGGATGCCTATAGCCACCGGTCGTTAGTCAGACTTTTAGAAAACAAAAATATGAACTCAAAGAGTAAAATACAAAACTTTTTCGACTCGAAACACGAGAATATTCAATATATCGAGAAATATGAAGAGAATATAGAATTCTTTAACGATCTCTTGAAAAATGGACATAAAGAAGATATTGAGTTTGTAATTCCAATTAAAATGTACCATTATGCTGACCCATTGAATCAAACTGGAAATTTCAGTAAAGCACTGGCTATATTAGTAGAAATAGAAACTGATATAGAAAAAATAAAAGGACAATCTAAACGATATAACCAGTTTTTGGAAGGAGTTACGTTTTTAAAAGGAGTTTGCTTAGCAAGACTAAAGAAATACAAAGAATCAAATATCGAATTTGCAAAAATATTAAAGAAAAGCCCAACAAATGACAGATATATAGATTGGTATAAATCTAACAAAAAGAATGAAATTGATCGAATATTTTGGGCCTTAATGATTTTAGGACTTGGCTATTATTTTGTAGTTCTTATCTTACAGTTTTCTGGACATAGAATTGAGAATATAATTTTAAGAGAGATTGGCCTCGCGACAGCTTTGCTGGCAATTGTGGGATCTTTTGTTTGGAAAAAGTTGATTGACAAACAAACCATAAAATTGAAATAAAAAACGGTCATATACTCTCCTATGTGCATTGGCTGGACGACGTGAATTAGCAGGTCTTGCCCTCTCATTCACTTTGTCGCTGAAAATTGTCTGAACCATAATTTACAGAATTATTGAATTTACAGAATAAGTTTTTGGCACAAAGAGAAAAGAATGAGATATGAGCGGAGATTTATCTTTATTCTGAGAATTCTAAAATTCTGCAAATTCTGATTCTGATAGGTTAACAGCTGTTACTACTACAAATTACCAAATCTCCATAAATTCTGTGATTAAGTGCAAGCAAAAAAACAGCATAACTACGATAAATTTCAGAGGATGCGAACTAATTATCGATAAAACATCGACTCTCCTACCCTTTGGTGCATTTTCGGCATCTTCCTATTAAAAACGTGTTAAATATCAAACTCAAGAACAAAAAACACAATTATTCGTTGTACTTTTGCATAGTTGTCCAAACAACTATTAAACACGCAACGATATGACACAATTACAAAACAATGAAATATTCGACATATTAGTCGGTAAGGTTTCAGCAGCTATCAACAGAACGTTCCTGCGGGCTTTTGTAAACGAAGGGATTGATATTAGCACTGAACAATGGTCGGTGTTGGCTTGTTTATGGCAAAAAGACAAAGTCACCCAACAGACTCTTTGCAGCCTCACCGCAAAAGATAAACCCAGCATGACCCGACTGATTGATAAGCTGGAAAAAAGAAATCTGGTAACCCGGGTTTCAACTAATAACGACAGACGAATTAATTTAATCCACTTAACCGAAACAGGTGCCGCCTTGCAGAATAAAGCTACCGAATTGGTCCAGCAAATTGCCACTAAAACATTAAATGGCATTACGGATGAAGAAATGAATATCAGCCGAAATGTATTACGTAAGATTATGACAAATTTAAAATAAACCTATAAGCATGTAGTTGCATACACAACTATTGTTTGACCAATTAAATAACAAGATATAAAGTATGAAGAAAAACGTATTCGTAATTATGATGCTCGCGGCAACCATGCAAGTCTACTCGCAAAAGGTATTGCAGCTCGAAGATTGCAGACAGATGGCACTCACCCACAACAAGAGTATCCAAATGGCGCAAGAAAGCGTAAAAGCAGCTACTGAATTGAAAAAAGCGGCATTCACACAATTTCTGCCTAACTTTTCGGCAAACGGTGCATACACCTGGAATCAGAAAAACATTTCGTTATTGTCTGAAGATGCTAAATTACCAACCTACAGTATTAGTACAGGCCAAATGACCGGATATACAGTACTTCCCAAAAGTGCCATGGAGTTTGATATAAGAAATGTATTTGCCGGGTCTGTTGGCTTTACACAACCCATCTTTATGGGTGGTAAAATCAAGGAGCTTTATAATATTGCAAAATATGGTGAGAACCTGGCAAATGCAAAGAAAGAAAGTAAAGTCACCGATTTACTACTGGAAGTAGATGAAGCTTACTGGCGTGTGGTATCGTTGGAAAACAAAGTGAAACTGGCGAAAGAATACCGCAATTTAGTAGCTCAGGTAGATTCGGATGTCAACGTAATGATTGAAGAAGGAGTAGCCACCAAATCGGAAGCATTGAAAGTAAAAGTTAAACTCAACGAGGCCGACATTACCGTAACAAAAGCCGAAGATGGATTAAATCTTTCAAGAATGGCATTAAACCAACTATGCGGCATTGCGTTGGACGATGTATATTCCCTGGCCGATCAGGATTTGGCACAAGACAATACCACCCCACTTATTCCGATAGATCAGGCTTTAAGCAACAGACCGGAGATTAAACAACTGACACAGGCAGAAAACATGGCAAAAGCAAACGAGAAGATTATGCTATCGCGGTTTATGCCTAACATTGTTTTAGCTGGTAATTATTTAGTTAGCAATCCAAATTCATACAATGGTTATAAAAACGAATTTGGCGGTATGTTCTCGGTAGGAGTTGTGGCTAATATTCCGTTGTTTCACTTCGGCGATAGAATTCATACTCTGAATGCTGCCAAATCTCAACATAGAATTGCTACATTAGAATTGGAAGAAACAAAAGAAAAAATGCAGCTTCAGATAAAACAAAGTTCCTACAAAGTGGCTGAGAGTTTGAAGAAAAAAGTTTCAACACAGCACAATATCGATCAGGCCGAAGAAAATCTACGTTACGCAACCGAAGGATTTGATGCGGGCGTAATCACATCCACCGATTTATTAGGTGCACAAACAGCATGGCTTTCTGCCAAATCGGAAGCTATTGATGCTAATATAGATGTAAAACTATGTAATCTGTATTTAGCTAAATCTTTAGGTACACTAAATGCCCCTGCACTAAAATCACAAACAACCACCACAAAGAAATAAAATACAAACGAATAAATATTAGACAACAATGAAAAAGAAGAATCAGGATTTAAGAACCGGCCTAATAGCTTTAATAGTAGTCATAGTTTTGATATTCATTATAGGTATAATTATAAACAAACCGGAACCAATCATTATTCAGGGAGAAGCTGATGCCTCTGAAATTAGGATATCGGGAAAAGTTCCGGGACGTATCAAACAGTTTTTAGCCGATGAAGGGAAACAAGTAAAAATGGGCGATACATTGGTAATACTTGACAGCCCAGAACTCACAGCGAAACTGGAACAAGCTAATGCAGCAGAAAACGCAGCACAGGCCCAAAATAAAAAAGCCCTAAAAGGAGCTCGCAAAGAAACCATTCTGGGAGCTTATGAAATGTGGCAAAAAGCATTGGTTGGTGTGGATATTTCAAAAAAATCGTATGACCGTGTTCAGCGCTTATTCGACAAAGGAGTAGTTCCTGCTCAAAAACGTGATGAAGCTGAAGCACAATACAAAGCTGCTATGGCAACTGCAAGCGCTGCAAAGTCACAATACAGCATGGCCAAAAACGGTGCCGAAAATGAAGATAAAGAAGCTGCACTGGCATTAGTAGACCGCGCTAAAGGAGCAGTAAATGAAGTAAAATCATACATCAAAGAGATTACGCTGACATCACCAATTAGTGGTGAAGTAACTGAAGTATATCCTAAATGCGGCGAACTTGTTGGAACAGGTGCACCTATTATGAGCATTGTAGACCTGAGTGATATATGGTTCACCTTTAATGTTCGCGAAGATTTGCTGGGCGGATTAAAAATGGGAAAGACATTTAAAGTAAAAGTTCCTGCATTAAACAATCAGATTGTAGAAGTAAAGGTTACTTATATCAAAGCACTGGCATCGTATGCAACATGGAAAGCAACCAAAACAACCGGTCAGTTTGATGTAAAAACATTCGAAGTGCGTGCCCGTCCAACCGGAACAGTAAAAGATCTGCGCCCCGGAATGACAGCTTTATTCGAAGAAACCGTAAAATAATACGTGATTTGTAAACCTATCACCGTATCGACCTAATAAAATCATTATGTCAAACAAACTACAAACTGCATTTACAAACACATTAAACCGGGAATTGAGACGAATGGTTAGTCGTCCCATTTATTTCATTGGAACTGTTGTGATAATGGCATTTAGTTATGTATTTTTCCTGACTTTCTTCAATGAAGGAGAACCCAATAAGATGCCTATCGGAATTGTAGATTTAGACAATTCATCTTTGTCCCGACAGTTTTCACGAAACCTGGAAGCTACCCAACAAGCCAGAATAGTGATGAAACTGAGTAGCCACAAAGAAGCCCGGGAAGAAATGCAACGTGGAAAGATCTATGCTTTTGTTGAAATAAAGCGCCACTTTTCGGTAGATGCACTTTCGAGCAAAAGACCGGCAATAACTTTTTATGTCAACGACGCTTACCTCATTGCAGGGTCACTCCTACTCAAAGATATTACTTATATGAGTGCAGCTACTTCAATCGGCATGGAACGAAAAGTATTACGGGCTAAAGGAATAGATGAAAAGCGCATTATGGGAATTATTCAGCCTATCACACAGGACACACACCTTATTGGAAATCCATGGGCCAGTTATGGTACCTATTTATTAAACGTAATCTTACCCGGCATCCTGCAACTGATGGTTTTGATGATGACTGTATTTCCTATCGGAGTTGAATACAAAGAACGTACTTCGCGCGAATGGCTAAAGACTGCGGATAATAACATGTTTGCTGCTTTGACTGGAAAGTTACTGCCTTACACAATTGTTTTCACCATATTGGGAGTTATCGGAAATATGCTGCTTTACAGGTATATGCGTTATCCGTTAAATGCCAATATAGGCTGGATGTTTTTGGCAACTTTTATGCTGGTAATATCCTCTCAGGCAGTCGGAGTCATATTTATTGGTACAACTCCTGTTTTACGTGACGGAGTCACATTTGCAGGAGTATTTGGAACGCTGGGAATTACATTTGCAGGTTCCACTTTTCCTATAGAGCAAATGCCCTCGGGAGTATGTTTACTGAGTGATTTATTTCCAATACATCATTATTTCAATATATACGTAGACCAGGCACTGAATGGAGTTCCTATTCACTATTCGCTTAGTTCGTACCTGCTCATGCTTGCGTTTTTGATTTTGCCATTTTTTGTTTTTAATCGATTGAAAAATGCTGCAATTCGTCAGAATTACCCAACTAAATAAGTTTATAATGAATACTCCACATAAAACATCATCGCGAAATAAGATTATTGCAATTTTAAAAGATACATTGAATGTTATCAAAATAGAGTTTCGAACTCTGTTTAAAGACCGCGGTGTGGTTACCATGTTAGTTTTAGCCCCACTGGCCTACCCGCTTCTTTATTGCAGCCTTTATAAAAACGAAACATTGATTGATGTTCCCATCGCTGCTGTTGATTGCTCCCGTAGTCAGGAGTCCAGAGAATTGCTGAGACATATTGATGCAACGCAAAACGTACAGGTAGTCAGCAAATTTTCTACACTTGCCGAGGCTAAACAGGCATACAATGAAAAAAAGGTACATGGAGTTGTTTATATACCTGCCGATTTTAGCAAGAAATTAAATACCGGCGATCAAACAACTGTTTCCGTTTACTGCGACATTAGCAGTTTTATGTATTACCGTATTATCAACCAGGCTTGCAGCAATTGTATATTAGCCATGAGCAACCAAATTCAGATGGAAAGACTGAATGCTAATGGTATTACAGGCGAATCGGCAAAGATTGCAGCAAGTCCGATTCCTTACGATGCAGTGATACTTTACAATGAAGGAGCAGGATTTGCCAGCTTCTTAATGCCGGCTATTCTGATTCTGATATTACAGCAAACATTGTTTTTGGGAATAGGTATGATTACCGGAACTTCACGGGAAGAAAACCGCTTTCATGTACTTGTCAGTTCCTCCATATACAAAGGCAGTACCTTACGGGTAATTATCGGTAAAAGTATTTGTTACTTCTCCATGTTTGCCGCCTGGTCGTTTTTTGTCTTGCAGTTCGTTCCACGGCTATTTAATCTGCCGCATATAGGTATTCCGTTTGATATAATGATGCTTATGATACCATTCCTGTTGTCAACAGTATTTTTTTCCATGACTGTGGCTGTGTTTATACCAAATCGTGAAACCGGTATTGTCATCTTTATGTTTATGTCATTAATTATTTTATTTCTCAGTGGAGTATCCTGGCCGGAATCAAATATCAATGGATTCTGGAGAGCCTTTGGCTGGATATTTCCTGCAACCTGTGGTATACAAGCTTATATAAAAATAAATACGCTGGGAGCCGATTTACATCATATCTCATTCGAATATATAAGTTTGTCTGTACAGACTGTTATTTATTTTATCACTACCTACTGGGCATATCGCTGGCAAATAATGAAAAGCACCCGGAAATCTCTGAATAAAGCTGAAATTACAGAATAAACTATAAGTATGTGTATTGCTATTTCAAAATCAGTTTAGCTATATAAAAAAAGAAAAAGAGCGAATTTACATCCGCTCTTTTCTTTTTTTTATACTGTTGATTCTATTCTTCCGCCTTTTGTAGTCTGATCAGCTCCTGAGAAATCAAAATTGCAGCATTCATTGACGCCACAAAAACAATCGCACAGGCAATAATCTTCCATAAAACAGGATTATTAATACAATCGATACCCAGAATCAACGATAATATACAGATAGGGAGATTAATCCAAAAAGCAGTTCTGGCCTTTCTAAGTTTTACTTTTTTTGCTTTTGCATTCATATTAATTTTATGTTTTGGTTATTTATTTCTTTAAACAGTTTTTGGGAGCTGAATATGACTCATTGATGTCTGCAATGCTTCCAACTTACATTATACTCTCTGCTTCATCTCTGCTTCATTTTTTATTTTATAGTCTAAATTCAATCTTAGGATATGCTTTTATATCTGCATACAAAACATTGTCGATATAGCTATAAATAACACACAGAAATCGGGTACTAAGTTAGCAATTAAGATTCCAATAATCAAATTTTTGTATAAAATAATTTTGGACAAGACATTTTACAACATGTTATATAACAGTATATTAAAAAATTGAGACTCGTTTTTTTTGGACATTGCATTTTATACTACAAAATAAACTGTCAAAAAGGCTCTGTTTAAATCTTCTCTTTTCCGTAAAACAGAAAGACTGCATTCACTGTAAATAATGAGTTATTATTCATCAAACGGATACAAAAAATAAAAGACTTCAATAAACGAATTCCAATTTTCCTGCTAATAACAATACAAAACAGTTAAAACAAAAGCACTTTTACATTTTATTTAAGTTCCCCCTATAACACATGGCACAACTGCAACAAATGACTGGCACAGGTTATTCTGAGAGCTTCATTTCCCCCCATAGTTGTAAGGCTGAAAAGTAAATTTCGAAACAGTTGCTTATCGTCATCACTTAATCCGGCTATGTGAATGAAACAGTCGTAAGGATTAAGCTGCAATGCTGAATTCCAGGAATAAGCGGTAGTTAAGCCTAATTCTGATAAAGCTAAATCAATAGCCGGACGATCTCTTTCTTCCACGATACTCCCATCAGCCGAAGCTATCAATTGATACACACAATGTAAAACAGCTAATTTCTGAATATTTTCTAACTCTTTCATCTGGTTTTTATAATCGAACTACCCATAATATAATTCATTAACTGCTTATCAAATGAAATATAAAGTAGTAGTTCTAATTTCTGCTTCTATGTGCATTTTATTATCTGATATTGCATCATCCAGAAAACAGATAGAATAAAAATCAATAAAATGATTTCTACATCGCATAAATCAGGTCATTGCAACTAAGATGCCAAATTCATTTGATTCGTTGCATGCCGAAAACAATATTTTTCAATATCACAATAAATTAACATTCATTTCAATATGATTGCGAATAAAAAACAGACTATTCTTTCTAAAACCAAAAATATTTGAAAGACACCTCATTCTATCGTTATGCAGCAATGTAGCTACTTATTAAGTGTTCTCGTTTTATTAAATTCATCCAAATCAATACTATATAAATCAGAAGAAGGTGAAACCGAAGAATTATCCAGTTGGAAACCTCCAAGTATATACAGTTTGTTATTATTACAAAATAATTCAGGTGACTTCAAATTCAGATCAATTAAATAGGTATTCGACTCCTTTGTTTCAATATTATAGGTTTGAATTTTTCCATCCTCAAAAATATAAATCAGATTTCCGTTATAAGTAATTCCCGGTCTGTCTACCTCGTAAGCCAATTCACCTTCTTTGCTCCATTGAGCCGTTGTCACATTATAACTTTGTATTTCTGCCAAAGGTCTGGACATATAACCTCCAATCAGATAAATTGTATTACCGATAATAACCCCTTTAGCTTCTTTCGCATCAGGCATTTTATCCAGTTCATACCAATATCCTGATTTCAAATCACAAAGATGTACCTTATTGGAATATTCCTTGTCGCCATTCGATTTTAATCTGGTAGAACCACCCATTACAATCAGGCTTCCGTTATAGGTAAAAGAAGCACAGTTTATAGCCTGGTGAGGATTGGTATGATCAACCAGAAGCGTTTTTTTATTCAGGTCATACACTTCAAATTTATCATCCAGATATTCGGTTGCAGCATCTCTCGATAATGTTTTACCACCTAAAATATATATTTTTCCATTTAAATAATGCATATCATGGTAAGCTCTTTTGCTGAACTTCTGATTATCAGTGGTCCACTTATCCGTTTCAATATCATATATATGCATCGCGCCACTATATTCGCGCCAAGATATTGTAGGTTTCATATGTTGCAGGAAATCATCGCCATACTTCTCCAGTGCTTCTAATCCAGAGTTACCTCCAAATGAAGTATTTCCGGCAATAACATAAATCTTATTATTTATCAGCAAAGAACCAAATGCATACAGTCCATCTTTCATCGAAGCCAACTGTTTATAATCTATTGTGTTCTTTAAATTCTCAGCGTTGGACACTACAGTTACCTCGTTCAACTGCTGAGCCGTTTCTGATAGATATACAATATAGTTTTTTGCCTTTAATTCCGCGACGGTTATCTTTTGGGGGGCATAGCCCACATACGAAAAATACACCGTATCAGTTTTGTTGATTGCAGATAATTTTTTCAGATTAAATTCTCCTCTCGTATTTGTAACAGCTAAAACGGCATTATTGGTTAAATATATATTTACTCCATCCAATGGTCTGTTCTGTTTTTCATCTAAAACAATCCCTTTGGTTTGAGCCGACAACATAGCACATGAAAGTGTAAACATCAAACTCATCACAATCACCCGAAAACACTTGTTTTTTAAATCCATATCTTTTATTTTATAGTTAAAATAGCATTCCGGCATAGTATTCAAACCGGTCAACCCGAAATTCAACAAAGCTTATAAAAAGGAAGAAAAAGTGTGGGCTCAAATCCCAGCTTTTGCGCCAGTTTAAACGAGCCCTGATTTTCTAATTTACATCCCCAAATCGGTTCCAGCTTATTTTCCAGACAATAATCAATCAATGCCGAACAGCTTTGCAAAGCAAATCCTTTTCCAACATAGTCTTTGGATGTTTCAATGCCTATTTCCAGCATCGAATCAAAAATAAAAGCCGAAAATGCAGTAGAAACTAACTTGCCTTCGAATAACACACTAAACCCAACTCCATCGTTGGCAAACTGCTGCGAATCTTCCCAAAAGTAAGGCGGAATAACACTACCAGACATGCTTTCAAATATAGTTTTGTCGGTACGAACAATATTATAATCTTTTTTCATCTTCTTTTTAAGAGCAAGATAGGTATTGGCATTAAACTGAAAATTGACTCTGGTATTCTGTTCAATCAGTATGCGCTCTGAAGTTTCCGAACTGTTAGCCGATTGTACAATCTTGCTGCCGAAAAATTTCTCAAACCGTTTATTCCAAACTTCCGGAAAAACCTGAAGCCATTCTGTCTTGGGACGTTTACCGGAAATATTCAAGACATAATCAATTAACTGCAAATTAAATTCGTCATTGCTTGCATCGCCAAAGAGTAAAGACATGCCATAAGGATGACAAATATAAAATGTGCGTGGTTGGTGGATATTATCTACATAAACCAAACCGTTTACCTGACCTTCAATTACTGCACGGCCAAACAGATTGTTTATGCTTACTTTTTTAAGCGGATTTACGACTTTGGGATAATCTCTTTTTTCTAATAAAATCATTGTAAGTAGGTAGTAGTTACAAGTAAATAGTTACAAGGTGTTTGTCTAAATATTGGAAATAAGAAAACAGATCATTAATTATTATTGATTACTTAATTGTATTGAAATGGAAATTTTTATTCTAGTTTATATTCATACGGAAGCCAATCAGCAATACGCTGTTCGCCCATAATACCTTTCCAGTTAATAGTTGAAGGATCAAAATAACCTGTTTTATCAAAAAAAACAGGCTTTTTCAGAAAAATAATATAACTGTCATCTCTACCATAACTCACATGCAAATTTTTAGGATATTCGAGGTAACTATTATTATCTATCTGAAATACCAGATTTTTATACTTTATTTCTTCGCCGGACGGATCCTGAACTACAAATTTTGTTTTCAGCGTATCCCCACACAAGGTTCTGAAGAAATGCATTCTCGATCCCCGATAAGTATCTTTTCGTATTGTATTATAGCGCTTTCTTTGAACACTGTCCGTTCCTACTTCATCTTTGAAAATCATATTCCCAATAAAAAACGTACTTCGTCGCCTTCGGTAATACTCAAATTTGTCCAAATAATAAGTCAATTTATATCCTAATGCTCCGTTTTCAATTTCCAGAGGTTTCAGCGCAAAAACTTTTAGCGTATCGGCATCCGAATCGTAATTAAAGCTGATATCTTTTTCGTTCAATATTTTACATTTGCCGGCATTAGCACTTGTACCTAAAAATTCTTCGCGAAACAATCTCAGATTACGTTGTCTTTTTGCCTTTAGCGATTTGGCTTTTACATGTGCTTCGGTCAACTCATACATTTTGGGAGTCAACGAAATATAGAGATGTTTAGCAGTCTGAAAACGTGCCAGTGTAACAGAAAAATAACCGACAGCACTAATAGTTAATGGCATCGAACCGTTGTTAGAGACATCCAGTTCAAAGTTTCCATCTTTATCGGAAGTAATTCCGGCAAAGGTGGCATTAAAGTAAACAGAAGCAAAAGGAATACCGCTTTTAGTGGTTACATCCAGGATAGTTCCTCGAATAATCTGTCCATATACCGTGCTGTAAATACTTACACCTAAAACGAATAAAATGATTTTTTTCATTGTCCATTCTTTTTGAAAACAACTATTTCCTACTTGATATTTCTCTTTATATTACTCTTCAAGTATACTATATTTCTTTTTATCCAAATAAGATACCCTTCGATTAAAGACGAGACAATGGCACATCAAAAACACCCCTTCAAAACTCCATCTATCAGTATCATTGATATATCTAACAGAAAGATAGAAAAAAGATATTTTTTAGTCATTGGTTTATTTTAAATATTTTGAAATTTTAATAATCATAAGTTGTTACAGGTAAATAGTTACGAGTTACAAGGTGTTTATCTGAAATTACTTCTTAATCATATCATCAAGAGCCGCCTTCTTCACTCCTACCTGGTATTCAACAATCAAGTCATAATCGCACTTATTATCTCCTATTTTACTCATTACCACCAATAGTTCCAATGAAATAATAAAGGCAAATAACAAAAAATAAAAGGCTGCAGCCACAAAATCACTCTTTATGATTTTAATCATGGCTTTCAGCTCTTCCAGAAAACCGGCATTTGCCTCCAGTTCTTTTCGAACGATATCTTCAATATTAATTTTCAGATTATTCAATTTTTCCAATCTTGTTCTACAAAACTGAATTGTGGACGCATTAGACCTAATCTGATCAATGCGGGTATTGGCAATGTGCTGAGTAGAAGTTGTACTCTTTGTCTCTGTACTTTTTGTTCCATTAGCTAATGTCACAGGAACTACTTCCCGGGTTACATTTGTTACTGCAATAGTAGGTTGCCTAGCCACTTCTTCATTCAGCTTTCTATTGATATTCTCTAGCGAATCAATCGTTGACGACAGAGTATTTATTTCTATCTGAATGGTTTTTTGTCTTTTCTGCGCAATGATATTTGCCTGATCGGTTCTTAGTTCAACTAAGACTTTCTCCACATCATTTTTGAAAATTATCTGATCTAAAATAGACGATCCGATTAAAGCCATCAGAACAGCAAGTATAAACCTGAAGATGACAATTCCCCTATTTCTTCCTACCGTTAAGATAACCTGTCGTTCAATCTGAATCACAATAAGTATGAAAACCAGCGAAAATAACGCACATCCCCACCATGTTTTAATAGAAATATAACGTTCGGCAAAACAGTAACCCGTTGCACCCCATATAAACATCAAAATCAAAA
>Ga0302210_10000372_pt1 | contig 21069 bp, 20 predicted proteins | sample II_Fen_E3_2_FD_198793 | JGI IMG/M metagenome (GOLD analysis project Ga0302210, IMG submission 198793) | Peat permafrost microbial communities from Stordalen Mire near Abisko, Sweden - II_Fen_E3_2 | ecosystem: Environmental > Terrestrial > Soil > Wetlands > Permafrost | place: Sweden: Abisko... | reverse complement strand
GGTCACAAGTTCGAGTCTTGTCCCCGCAACCAATTTCAATCGGCGGCGTAGCTCAGTTGGCTAGAGCATGCGGTTCATACCCGCAGTGTCCGGAGTTCGAATCTCTGCGCCGCCACCATTACGTAATGTAAGCACACAGCAATGTGTGCTTTTTTTGTTATAAATTTATAAGTTGTAACAATCGACATACCGAACAAAAAAGCAGGGTTATAGCAACCAAAATTGCTATAACCCTGCCATCCATAATTAGAAATGGAAATCAATTTGTGTACGGAAAAGATTCCGATCAAGAGTTCCCACAACTTGTTTTTGATGAGAATAAAATGTTTCCCACTGGACATTTTTATATGGCACATACGTTACGCCCAAAATCCAGCCTTTTGCATTTCCCGGCATAGAAGACCATTCATCATCGTGCGAAATATCGCCGTAAGGAGCAAATTTGAAATAACGGAAATACGAACCAAAAGATCCAACATTATTGAGGTCTGTTCCTTTGAAATCAAGTCTGTATTCCTGCGAATTATTTTGGTTTTCCGCATTCGTTCGCGAATAAGTCGCTGTCAATTTAAGGTTCTCCGCAAGCTTCGTCCTTAAATCAACGGAACCCCATCTGCTTACACCATTAATTTCTTTATCGCCATTAGCCCCAACCGTAACATTCGTATCCAAATTATGGCCCAATTTTCCATCAAATGCCAAACCATATAAATTCATTTTGCCTTGCAGATCTGAATTGCCACCAGCAACCGATGTTGTAAGACCACCTTGTCTAGGTCGCAATTCAAAGGCACTAACTTTCCAATCAGGTGTCACCTTATAATCAAGCATTAAACCATCAGCTGCATGTCCAAAAAGAACATTCTGATAACCTAACCCCCACCATTTTGCCCCGACAGCTACACCAACGGCACCATTTTTCCCTTCCACCCAAATTCTTTGAATGGTACCATCTTGATCATTGGAATCATTATTTGGTACAGCAACCATTGAATCGGTTTTATGATCATACGCATAGCCAGGGCGCCATGATTGATTCGATGTATACCCCTTGCGAGTTTCACTTTGAAAATGTGCATCCCAGTTTTCATCGACTTTCATCTTACCTTCAAAGTCCATATAAAAATGCTTGTTATTATTTTGGGCTCCCATCGTCGCATTATCGCTATCATATTTCGCCCGCACAAAACCACTAAGCATAACATTATCGACTCTCTTATCAAGGGCAGTATATTTAGCATCAAGATTTTTCATTTCCGATGCGTATTCTTTTTCTAATTTTTCGACCAAGGCTTGATCTGCCGGATTGGCTGCTTGCAAATGATCCACGGCCCTAGCCACGACAACCGCCATTTCATAACGACTCATCGAGCGATCTCCAGCAAATGTACCATCACCATTTCCTTCGATAATACCATCTTTTGTCAATTGATTAATGGCAGCATAACTCCAATGGTCTTTCGGAACATCTGAAAAACTGTTTGCTGCGGCAAATGCTGAACTTGTGATACCAACCGATAAAGCCAAGGCGATTATTGTACTCAATTTTTTATTCATTTTGCTAACCCCTTTTAAGAAATTTATTCATATTTTTTCACAAAATATCATCATAGGTCTTTTCTATTTTCAGTGATTCACTTGCTTATTGCGTTTTTAACTGCAAATTTTCTTTATTATCAACAGAATCCGCTATATGCTTTTCAGCTTTATCTGCATCCAATTCTTCTTGATAATAAACATTATCTTGTATTTTCATAAACGGGAAATAAACTGCTGTAGCCATAGCCACAATCGCAATTTGCACCACGGCTCCCTGCCAACCAGCTAATAAAAAACCTGCAATGACAGTTGGCGTTGTCCATGGAACCTGCACCGCTGAAAACGGTGACATGAATCCAACTGCAATGGCCGCATAAGTCATAATCATCGCAATGATAGGAACACCGATAAACGGAAAAATAAAATAGGGATTAAATACAATTGGCAAACCAAAAATAATTGGTTCATTGATATTGAACAGCCCCGGTATAAAAGCTAGTTTTGAAATTGATTTCATCTGTGCCGACCTTGCTGCTATAAAAGCTGAAATCAATAATCCCAGGGTTATTCCGCAGCCGCCGCTTTTGATAAATACATCCGATACTTGGATTGTAATAATTTTTGCTTGAGGATTGCCAATGAGCGACATACCAGCATCTAGTAAATGTTGATTATCGATTGCATTCGCCGTAAGTATTGGTCCTACTACACCACCAACTATGTTAGGGCCATGAATTCCTGCCCAAAAAAGAATGCTTTGTATTCCAGCAATGATAACACCCGCTACCAAATTATCCGTCAAATTCTGCAATGGTGTCTGCAATACTTGAAAAACAATTTCTGGGAACGTAAGCCCGGCAACTGCCTGACAGAGGAAAAATACAAAAGCAGAACCCGTGAAGACAATCATGCCCGGTACCAGTGCGGCAAAAGCCTTTGCTACACCATCTGGTACTCCAGCCGGCATCTTGATGCCAATATGATTTTTATCACAATAACAAAAAACCTTGGCAACCAATAAGCTGACAATAATAGCCGTAATAACACCATTACCACCTACCCAGCCTTTTGGTATAACATCGTTTACTACGTCACCAGCTTTCGTCAAAACTGACCCTTTGGTAACGATCAAGAATGAGCCTAGCGCTAACAAAGATGCAGTTATCGCATCACTGCCTTCTGCTTGACAATATTTATAACAAATCCCCAACACACACAAAATTGCCAAAATTCCAAAAGTTGAACCAGCAACCTGATTTAACGGTGCGGCCCAATCTGCACCAAACTGTCCTTTCATAAAATCGCTATATCCACCAATTGGTAGATTCGCAATTAACAAAAATACGGAACCTGCTAATGTTAACGGAAGCGTGAGAATAAAACCATCTTTCAAAGCTGCGACTGCTTTAATTTCAGCAAATCGAACCATATAGTCCAAAAACTTATCAAATAATTCCTGCTTACTCATATTTGATTTTCTCCTCCTACACCGCCTAAGCGGTTTTTTATGATTTAGCCTTATACAATAATACAATCTTTTCATTCGATAATCAGCGAATACACATTCCTCCATGTTGTCAGTAAGCTTTCCTTGATCAAAGGATACTTTCTGTTGCTTTGCGCATGTTTATATCTTATAAGATTAGTAAAAATATACCACATGAAAAAAAGCCGTTCAATCGTTTGAACGGCTTTAGGATATTTGTTTCAATATATGTAGTTGTTCTAATCAAATCCTTGTATCATTCGTCCAAATTTTCACAAAAATCAAGTAATAATCAGTCAATTTTATTTAAAATAGCATCAAACTCTAAAGATTTTTTCAAAAAATTCATTACGTGACAATGTGCTTTCATAATGTTTAGCAAACAAAACACTAAATAAAACATCAAACATATATTTCGCAGCACTAAGAAAAACCATCGTTCCCAATTCATTAAACTCTCGTTCCGATGACACCCATAAAGTTTCATCACAAAGCTTTGTTAAACTTGACGGCTTGACAGCGGTAACTAAAATAATTTTTACCTTACGTGCTTTCAATATTTCAGCGATTTCAATTAATTTATTATTTTCACCTGTCCTACTTATAATAAAAGCAACATGACTCCGCGGTGAAGCTAATGCTTGTACATACTGTGCATTTACAGCTGAATTTACCGTTGATAATTTTCCGGCATGCAAAAAACAGTAACAAGCAATTTTAGCAATCCGTAAATTGTTATCCATTGCATAAAAATCAATATGTTCTGCTTGATCAATTAAATGGATCACCTTAATAATCTGTCCTACATTAATCTCATTTTTTGTTTCTTGAATTGCTTCAATTTCGATACGCGTTACTTTATCTAAAATAGATAAAATAGAATCCTTATTCGTAATGGAATTTTCATAAAATCCCGTCGACGAAGAAACACGCATAGCTTCACTCGTAAACTTAATCTTAAATTCCGCATACCCTTTAAGACCAATTTTTTGTGATAACCTAACGACTGCCGCTGAACTCGTATAGGTTTTTTCGGCCAAATCACGTGCTGATAAAGAAGCCACATCTTGATAATGTTCCAAAACATAATCGATAATTACCTGCTCAGTTGGTGAAAAATTATCTTTTATTTTTAATATGTCTAACAGTTTCATAAGCTCTTCCCCTTTCTTATGCCCCCGACTTAAATTTCAAGTTCTATCGACCACAGCTCCTTTTTCAACGAAACATTCTCTATATAGAACGCATTAAAGAAATTACATCCTGTCTATCAATTTGTCATATAGAACATTTAAGCAATATATAAACAATGGATAAATTTGCTTTTCTCTTTCTATTCTACACTGATATGCCGAACATATGCAATGCATCAAAACGATATCACAAAGCTTACCGCCTAAAAAAACTACAAGTGATGAATTGTAAAATGAACAATTCATCACTTGTAGTTTTTTCATAATGATTAGACTCGCAAATAACGAGTAAGATTTTCTGCAACCTGTTGGGCTACTTCATCTAACACAGCATATCTTTTTCGATATAAATTACGTTTCTGCGATTTAACTTCCTCAATAGTTTTACGTTTTTCCAATAGTGGAAGTTCAAAAAACCGTGGATCATTAGTTAAAATTCCTCCAGCTTCTTGCCAAAAATCATCGAGCGATGTCTTTAATTTTCTGTCTAAACGTACATGCGTATTGGTAAAAAAGCCAAGATTCGAAATCGCTTTAATTCGATCAACCTTAAGTTTTAAAGCGACTAAACGTAATGCATATAAAATTAAATTTTTAGGTCTATAGCCAAAAAAATGTTTTGTTAAGTCACGGATACAATCCGCTCCGCCAAAGCTTCCCTGCAATGCACCAATCCACAAAACTTCTTTTTGATTTTCATCTTGACCAAACCCAAATGTAATATGATAAATCCTTTGTTTCTCTAAAGTAAGTTCAATACTGAGCAATCCTTCTTTTCGGTCAACATACTGGAAATTTAGAGCAATACTTAATAATTGCTGTTTATAATCCGCTTCCCACAAAACAAGTCGCTGATCATAATAAATTTTTTCTAAAGCAACCGCTTGAAAATGTTCTAAACAAAACAAAAAATGAGTTTTAATTAAAAGAAACCGTTCTTGAATGGTTGATTGATGATAAAAGACATGACGTGTCAACTGTTCAAAAAAGATAGGATTTCCCGATACAATATTTTGCAGCACCACATTTCCCACAAAAAAAGTCTTTAATTCTTGAACTTGCTGTTTATGCAGATAAGCCCTCACAACAAAAACAATAAACCGCTGTACATTAAAATCACTTGTATCACGATGATGATAAATTTGTCGACCTAACTCAATATATTCTCGCACCTAATTACTACCCCACTATTCACATTACTTCTGTTTTTACTATGTTTTATTACAATACTTTATTGTATACTTAAAAACTGAAAATCATCTGAATATGCTTCCAAAATAAAAATAGGCGCAAAAAAGCAGACCCGAAAAAAGTCTGCTTTTTTATAATATGAAATTAAACTTTTTCTGAATCCTTTTTACTATCAAAAATCAACTTATCGAGCAAATCAATGAGCTGTCCAATTTCCGGTTTGGAAATTTGCCCATTTGCCCCAAGATTATCCCCTTTACGGCGCATTTCTTCATTGATCAAAGAGGAAAATAAGATAACCGGTACATTTTCTAAAACTTCATCTTCTCTAATTAGTTTAAGTAAACGATGACCATCCATTTGCGGCATTTCAATATCAGATATCATAACTTTCACTTGATTCTCAATTGGACCTGGTTCTTTTGCCAAAATAGACAAGTAATCCCAAGCGGCTTTACCGTTGTTAAAATCTTTAACAAATTTATAGCCAGCTTCATGCAGTGTTGAAACAAGAAGATCCCGAAGCATTGGTGAATCTTCAGCCACCACTATATGCATATTTTCTCTGCTTTCCTTAACAACCGCTGTTCCATTATTGAAGGTTTTAAGTTTAGCATTAACTTCTGGATTAATTTTTGCAATGATTGTTTCAAAATCGAGCAATAAAACAATCTTATCTGGCATTTTAATAACACCCACAACCATGGAATCTTCACCAACTTCTGGTGATGGTTCCATATCTTTCCATGAAATACGATGAATCCTTGACACGTTATCCACTAAAAATCCAATATTATAATTGTTAATTTCAGTGACAATTATGTTTTTAGGTTCTTCACTTCCTACAGCATTCAAACAACGCGGCAAATTAACCAATGGCATTACACGACCGCGTAACGTAAACAAACCATCCACAAACGGATGTACTTGCGGCATTTTGGTGACAGGAACACGTGTAATAACCTCACGAACCTTTGCCACATTTATACCATAATTCACTTCACCAATACTAAATTCCACAATTTCGAATTCATTGGTACCCGTTTCTAAAAGAATTCCCTTTTTTTCCGCATTTCTATCTGCCATAGAATCGCCTCCACATTTCTAGTAAATTCAATGTTATCATAATATAAAAATATCCATCATTAGCACATCCACCTATTAGCACATTATTCGGTATCGCCTGCCTAAATCCTGCTTAACTCTAACATTGATTAAAAAGTTTTTGCCATACACAATATAAAAATAGTTCTTGAAAGCAAAATTTATGTATGTATAAAAACATAAATAGACCACAAAATCAAAGTCACTTTGCTAGAAAGGGACTATAGGACACCACATAATGCTGCTGATCCTTATAGTCCCTTTTTGCCTACAACAAAGCTTGACTCGCTCTATTTATATTTTTATCAAAAATGTTTATGTGATTTAAAGTAAATAGGTCCAGCCATCTTTTTGTTGAATCAAACCCTGCCTAAACAAATGCCCCAAAGCACGTTTAAAAGCAGCTTTGCTGATTTGAAATTTATCTTGAATCACTTCCGCGGAAGAAGCATCACTATATGGCATTTTACCACTGCGGGCAGTCAATAATTTCATGATTTTTTCCGCATCAACAGCAATCGCCTGTTCCTTTATTGGACGCAACGATACATTGATACGTCCATCGTCACGAATAAACGTTACCCGTGCATCAACTTCTTCACCAACACGTGGCCTCGTTGCTAATTCTTTATTATCGGCAAACGCAATAAAGCGCTCATCCGTAAATAAAAAAGCACCTTGATCCGTATAATTATAAACCGCTCCATGGATCATATCACCAATTTTAAGATTCTCAACCGGCCTTGATGCGCGCCGCATTTCATCTTCAACGACCATGGTAACCGCAAGACGCCCCGACTTATCCGTATAAAGTTTAGCCCATACAACTTCACCAATTTGTGGTTTGCCACGCATCCCTGCATAAGGCATAAATATACCACGTTCTGCCCCAACATCCAGAAACGCTCCATCTTTGCTCACATTAATTACACTCAAGCGAGCAATTTGACCTTCTTTCATTTTTGGTACACGCATACTCGCTGTCAAGCGACCTTTTGGATCGCGATACAAAAATACTTTAAGAACGTCTCCGACTTTGACAGGTCCCGTCTGCTGGGTTTTATGAAGTAAAATATCATCCGAAGTGCTGCCTGTCTGTGCATCTAGAAAAGCACCCATTTCGTGAAGTCTAGCTACTTTGAGCTCAGCTACCGTACTTGGCTTAAATTGAATTTCTTGTTTGTCTTCTTCCATAATGGCCTCTAATCTTCATAAGGTTTAAATGGTGCATTGCCCCACAAACCTTCTAAATTGTAAAACTGACGATTTTCTTCGGTGAAAATATGTGCCACACAATCGCCGTAATCCAATAAAACCCAGCCACCTTCACGATGACCTTCCTTATGCAAAAACGGCAGGCCTTGCTCTTGCAAGACGTCTTCAATGTGATCTGCAATTGCTTTCACCTGTGTTGTTGTATTGGCACTACAAATTATAAAATAATCCGTATTTACCGTAAGTTCTTTCATATCAAGTGTAACAATATCACTGGCCTTCTTATCACTGGCCGCTTGGGCAATTACTTTACTCATTTCTTCTGTTGAACTAAACATATTTTATTAATTTCCTCCTATATATCTATTTATTATTTGTCTCGACATCTTTTTCATTGATTTCGTTTTTAAATATTGCATCAATTTGAGCCTGCATGCCCACTTGATCCGGCAGCCAATAGTTAATTTTATCAACTGTTGTCATCGTACCAGGTAAAACATCGACCGTAACCTTTGCTGCAAAAAGCATCTTTACGATTGCTTCAATTTGCGAAATATTCAAATGTTCCATGCTTATCGTTGCACGATGTTTTAATATATCTATAATTGCCGGTAATTTCCATATTGTTTCAACACGAACTATTTTTGCATAGAACTCTTTTAAAAATTTTTGCTGACGTCTCATTCTGCCTATATCCGAAAGTTCGTCACTACGATAGCGCAGATATTTTTGAGTTTCATCACCCGTTAAATGCTGATAGCCTTGTGCTAAATGTATCTGCAAATCCGCATATGGATCGGCATAATCCATATTGGTTTCAACATATAAATCAATACCGCCCAAAACATCAATTAATTCGGCAAAAGCTTTTGTGTCAATCGCAATATATTCTTGAATTGGAATCTGCAACAACTTTTCCGTCGTTTTAACCGCCAAAGGTGCTCCACCATAATAGTAAGCTTCATCAATTTTTTCTTCGCGGCTTCGTCCGACAATCGAAACAACCGTATCGCGTGGAATCGATAAAAAATGAACGCTTCCATCTTTATGAGAAATTGCCGCTACAATCATGGTATCCGATCGTTGACCAGATTCACTTACCTCACCGGTTACATCATCAATTCCCAAAAGTAATATATTGGTATATGCTTCAAATTTCGAACCCTTTTCTATTTTCGTAAGTTCCTGTCTCATTTGATAATCGACATACATTGACGAATAATTATCGTATGTCCCCTTTAAAACAAAAAACAAGTTATATATGCCCCAGATCACTAAGACTATTAGACTGATTACAACCGTTATAAAGACAAAGATTCTGCCCCAATGAAATTTCCGCCTTGTTTTCTTCTTTTTATATCGCGTATTTTCCATGAAACCCTTACCCTTTTAATAAGATTTCATTGCGTGCAATCACTGTATCTGGATGAATGAAACTATTTTTCTTTAAAACAAACTGCATAGATTGATTAAATGCCAGCAGCATTGCTTTATCAAGATTTTCTTCGGCAAGACGCCGTAAGCTAGCAAGTTCAAGAAAGTCACGACCTGGCTCAATCATATCAGCCAAATAAATAATTTTATCCAGTGTCGACATGCCCGCACCACCGACCGTATGAAAACGAATCGCTTGTTTTATGTCGGGATCTTTTATTCCATAAGATGCTTCCAGCATGTCAGCGCCAATCGCTGCATGCAGCAAAATAGGTACATGCCGTTCTATTTCCGAAAAAATAATATGTCTTTTATTTGCTTGTTCTAGCATTTCATTTACTGTAAATTCACGGGCACAATCGTGCAACAACCCAGCTATTTCTGCTTTTTCAACACAAATACCATAACGTTTTGCCAATTTACCAGCAGTCACAGCTACACTTAAAGAATGTTTATATCTTTTTTCTTTCAATCGCTTCGATAAAACTTCTTTCATTTCTGCAATTTTCATATAGAACACCTTCTTATTAGTCTAGAATTCGCTAAATCTTGACAAGTTCCTGTTTCAAACAACAAGAATTATGCCTCATCAAATGAAAGAAAAGCCTTCAACAAGCTTCACAAATAGAGACCTTCCTTGTGAATATATTGTTCCACATTTTCCGGCACAATATATTTTATCGAATATCCTTTTTTTATACGTTCACGAATATCCGTTGAAGATATTTCAAGTTCTGGTGTCGCCAAACGATGAATTCGTTTTTCACCCAATCCACCAAAATATTCTTTTATATTATCAACATTTGGTAAACACCCCTGCCTGGTAGCAGCTATGAACTGACATATACCTAAAAGTTCTTCAATACGATCCCAGGTAGGAATTTCCTGAATAGCATCTGCTCCTGTAATAAAATAAAATTCTGTTTCTTTGCCAAAGCGACGAATTAACTCATAAATTGTATCAATCGTATAAGATAAGCCCGGCCGATTCATTTCCAATGAGGATACCTCAAAATGAGGGTTTGAACAAGTTGCCAGTAAAGTCATAATAAAGCGATGAATTGCTGGTGTAACATGTTGATCTTGTTTATGCGGCGGATTCGCAGCTGGTATAAAGATAACTTTATTCAAATGATATTCATCACGTACAGCTTCTGCCGTCATCAAATGACCAACATGAATTGGATCAAATGTACCCCCCAGAATGCCGATGCGGTGTTTCTGCTGTGACATAAAAAATGCTCCTAGTCATAATATTTGCCTATTGCTATAAGCAATTTTATCGTTGTTTCTCATTTAATTTCCACAAATCCATTTTATAACCATAAACAACGCTACACAAATAAGCCCCATAAGAAAAAAAAACTGAACATAATCAAAAAAATCATGATTTCCTTTTGGCGTTTGTATATATTGGTACAACGTTTTCATATAACCCAAAAAAGCTTTTAGCCACTTCATCGAATTTGGCCTTCACCCGAAATTAAATATTTAACACTAGTAAGTTCACTGAGCCCCATTGGACCGCGGGCGTGAAGTTTTTGTGTACTAATTCCGATCTCTGCACCAAACCCAAATTCAAACCCATCCGTAAAGCGTGTCGATGCATTTACATATACAGCAGCAGCATCAACATACTGTTGAAATTTACGCGCATTCGTATAATCTTGCGTAACAATCGTTTCGGAATGTTTTGTATTATATTTAGCAATATGTGCAATCGCTTCATCAATATCAGCAACTACTTTAATAGATAAAATCAAGTCCCCATATTCCGTCTGCCAATCTTTTTCAGTAGCTGGTACAAGATCACTGTAATACGATCTTGTTTTTTCACAGCCACGCACTTCAACACCTTTTTCTTTAAGTGCATCAATGACCAATGGTAAGAATTCCCTGGCTATCGTTTGATGCACGAGCAAGGTTTCCATAGCATTACAAACGGAAGGACGAGATACTTTTGCATTGATAGAAATACGTTTTGCCATTTCCAAATTTGCTGAAGCATCAACAAAGGTGTGACAAATACCGGTACCTGTTTCTATTACAGGCACTTTGCTATTCGTAACAACAGCCTTGATAAGACCCGCTCCGCCGCGTGGAATGATTACATCCAAATACTGATTCAATTTGAGTAAAATTTGTACCGCTTCCCTGTCTGTTGTTTCAACAAATTGAATAGCGCCCTCTGGAACACCTGCTTCATAAGCAGCTTTTGTAATGACCGAAGCAATTACTTGATTCGAACAAATGGCCTCTGATCCGCCACGCAAAATAACAGCATTCCCTGATTTTAAACAAAGCCCCGCTGCATCTGCGGTAACATTTGGTCTAGCTTCATAAATAATACCAATTACCCCGAGCGGCACACGAACTTTTCGAATTTCAAGACCATTTGGTCGAAGTGTAGAGGCAATTCCTTGACCAATTGGATCTGGAAGCATTGCTGTTTGTCTCAATCCTTCTGCCATTTGTGCAATCCGTTCTTCATTGAGCATTAAACGATCCAGCATCGAGCGACTCATTCCCATTTTTCGAGCAGCATCGATATCTTTCGCGTTTTCTAATAAAATTAAGCTGCTCCGATCTTCCAAGGCAGCCGCCATAGCATGTAATGCCTGATTTTTTTCTTCAGTCGATAAAACAGCCAAAGCAAAAGCTGCGTGTTTGGCCTGAGCGGCTTTGACTATGATTTTTTCTTCTAAACTCATTTTCACAAAACCTCCAAAACAATTAATTAACTCATCAATACCATATTATCGCGGTGGATCACTTCTTCGTAAATTTTTCCTTTGAGAATTGTAGAAAACTCGGTTGTTTGTTTACCAATAATCTGCTTGAGTTCTTCCACCTTATAGTTCACAATACCACGAGCAATTTCGCGCTGATCTTTTGATAAAACACGCACCGTGTTTCCTTCTATAAAGTCACCCTCAACCGAAAGAATCCCGGCTGCCAAAAGGCTAGATCCTTCTTGCAGCATTGCTTTTTCACAACCAGCATCCACAATAATGTCACCCGTAATTTGTTTGCCAAAAGCCAGCCAGCTTTTTCTTACTTTCAAATGCAATTCTCTTGCGGGGAACACCGTTCCCAGTTTTTCCCCAGCCAAAATATCACGCACAATCCCTTCACGCGATCCAGAAGCAATCAGCATCGTGACACCAGCATTTACCGCAATTTTAGCTGCCTGTAGTTTGGTAAACATACCACCAGTACCAAATTTCGAACCAACACCACTGGCCATCAATTCAATCTCCGGTGTTATATCATTTATCTCAGAAATAAGTTGTGCCGTTTTATCTATTTGCGGATTTGCTGTGTATAAACCTTCAATATCGGATAAAATAATAAGCACATCCGCATCGACTAATGTTGCCACCATCGCTGACAATGTATCATTATCACCTATTTTTAGTTCATCCACAGCAATCGCATCATTTTCATTGATAATGGGAATGACACCTATTTTAAGGAGTGTCAATAAGGCATTGCGGGAATTCATATACTGTTTGTGCTGCAGAGAATTTTCTTTTGTCAAAAGTACTTGAGCCACCGTTTGGCCATATTCGCCAAAAAGTTTTTCATACATATGCATTAAAATCCCCTGACCGACTGCAGCTAAAGCTTGTTTTTCCGGGATCGTTTTCGGACGATCTTTACGTCCCATACGATCCATTCCAGCTCCAACAGCCCCGGAGGTCACTAAAATGATTTCTCGGCCTTGATTCGCCAAATCTGACAATTCACGCACAAGCTTTTCAATTCGGTTAAAATTTAATTTTCCATTTGCATACGTAAGCGTACTTGTCCCAATTTTCACGACAATTCGCTTCGTTTTACTTAATTCTAATCTCGTATCCATATGTTTCCCTCACAACTCTTAATGACTTAATCAAATGCCACACCAAAGCAGCTTAAGACCATAACCTGCTAGCCATTTTATGGAAGTTCAATTTTAGGTTTGTTAAAATTTTTCTTATATAAAAGCCCATTACGACCAATTACTTGTACAAGATCGGTATCGGTTCGTTCAGCAAGTACTTGAATCACATCTTTTGCCACTTCAGGACAATTCTGCAAAACGCGTACTTTTATCAATTCTCTAGCTTTTACTGCATCAATTGCACTTTCAACAATGGATGGCGTAAGGCCTTCCTTACCAATTTGTACAACAGGGTCTGTAGTAACCCCTAATGCCCGTAAAAATCTTTTTTGTTTTCCATTTAATGTATTTCGAATCAAAAATTTTTCCTCCTAAAAACTATTCTTTATATTCAAATTCCATATCCATGATATGAACTGTATCACCTTGTTTTACACCACGTTCTTTGAGCTTTTGTTCAATCCCTTTAACCCGCCAGATATATTGGAAACGGCGCAACGCTTCATCATTATTAAAGTTCGTCATTGCAACCAGTTTTTCAAGGGCTTTACCAGATACAACAAATTCACCTGACATATCACGGGAAATCATAATATCTTCTTCAATCGCTGGTTCATAGATTTTCACTTCTTCAATAACTTCCGGTTCTTCGACATATTCGTCAAGCATCTGTGAAACACATTCCATTAAAACTTGCAGACCATCATTGGTAGCTGCTGAAACCGGGAATATTTTTACACCTTCTGCTTCCGCCAGTTTCTGAAGCTTTTCATAATTTTCTCGAGCTTCTGGCAAATCCATCTTATTCGCCGCAATAACCTGCGGACGTCTTGCAATTCGCTCACTATATTTTTTGAGTTCATGATTAATTTTATGATAATCCTCAACCGGATCTCTGCCTTCGATTCCAGAAGCATCCAGAACATGGATAATTACCTTTGTTCTCTCTACATGTCGTAAAAAATCATGACCCAGTCCAACGCCTTCGGCAGCACCTTCAATCAGTCCTGGTATATCTGCCATAACAAAACTATGTTCTTCCCCTAGGCTTACAACCCCTAGTACTGGTGTAATCGTTGTGAAATGATAATCCGCTATTTCTGGTCTAGCAGCTGAAACCATTGAAATGATACTTGATTTACCAACACTTGGATAACCAACCAAACCAACATCCGCTAGTAATTTTAATTCAAGTAATAAGTTTTTAGCTTCACCTGGTTCGCCAAATTCCGCAAAAGTTGGAGCTCTATTAGCACTCGTTGAAAATTTTGCATTGCCTCGACCACCACGGCCACCTTTAGCAATTACAACTTCTTGACCGATTTCGGTCAAATCTGCCAAAACCTCACCGGTCGCTTCATCTTTTATAATTGTCCCCTGTGGAACTTTAACATAACAAGGTTCAGCGGCATGTCCATAACAATTTTTAATTTCGCCTTTTTCCCCGTTTTTACCAACAAATTTATGGTGAAAGCGAAAATCTAGCAACGTATTCATATTGTTATCCACAACAAAAATAATATCTGCCCCACGTCCGCCATCGCCGCCACTTGGACCGCCTTTTGGCACAAATTTTTCACGACGGAATGCGGATTTACCATGGCCGCCATCGCCAGCCTTTATGGTTACTTTTGTTCTATCTATAAATTGCATATATGTCTCCTTTAATCTCTTCTTTGTGATGTATAAAAAGCTGGTATTAGACCAATACCAGCTTTTTATACATCACAACAATCTACGCTTAGCGGAATAAAACAATACCTGCGTCTATAAAAGGCGCAGGTATTAGTTAATTACATAGCTTCTTCCACAGCATAAACACTAATTTGTCTGTTATAACGGCCTTTGCGTTCAAAAGCAACTTTACCAGAAACCTTAGCGAATAACGTATCATCTTTACCGATACCAACGTTTTGCCCTGGATGGAAGTGAGTGCCTCTTTGGCGAACTAAGATACTACCTGCTGTTACAACTGTACCAGCGTGCTCTTTTACACCAAGACGTTTCGATTCACTATCACGTCCATTACGCGTACTACTAACACCTTTTTTATGGGCGAATAACTGTAATTCAAAGTTAAACATACTCATTTCACCTCCTGTGCTCTAAAATGTGAATACTCTTAGGATTTATATTTTCGATCGCTTTTAATCCTAAAATCATTGTTTCCAAAATAGCATCTGTCAGATCATCCGGTGCATCTTTCAAAATTGTATACAAATCACCGCTTTTAACACGATAATCCATATCACGATGCAAATACTGTCCCAGCCCTAAAAGTGCTGTCTGCGCAAGTGCAGAAACTGCTGCACAAACGATATCTTGTCCGTAGTCAGCGGTATTAGAATGACCTTTTACCTCAAACCCGGTTACATAACCTTCTGATTGACGAAAAATTTGAATTTTAATCATCTTATTGAATTAAGCTTCAATTTTTTCGATAACTAATTTTGTGAAAGGTTGACGATGACCCTGACGACGACGATAGTTTGATTTCGCTTTGTATTTGAAAACTAAAATCTTTCTATTTTTGCCCTGAGCTTCAACCTTAGCTGTTACTTTAGCGCCTGCAAGAACAGGTTTGCCGATAAGAACTTCGCCATCTTTTGCAACGGTAAGAACTTCGTCAAAAGTAACAACATCACCTTCATTTGCTACTATTTTTTCAACAGTGATAACATCGCCTTCTGCAACACGATATTGTTTACCACCAGTTTTGATAATTGCGTACATAATTACACCTCCCTATAAAATACTCGCCGATTACGGTATAGCCAAAACTATTTTTACAACCTCATCGTGCGGTTTGGGAAAGCACACATACATGTGCTTACATCATAAAATTCTATCATAAGCAAATAATCTTGTCAATCTCTATTATTAAGAGTTCACTTGTAAGATGGAATAAACCTCCGGATGCATCCCCGGAATTTTTTCTATTTGCATTTTAAAACCAAGTTCTTTACCCAGCGTTTCCAATATTTTTGATTGATCCAATACCGCCGCCACTCGCTCATGAACTTGAATGAGATAGCCATTTGCGGCATGATGATTTTTTTCCATACGCCTTAAATCTCGGCTAATTTTAATACTCAATGTTTCTGGTGACTCCACAAGACCACGACCATGACAATATGGACATTCACTATAAATAATACTTTCAAAATTCTGTCGCGATTTTTTACGCGTTATTTCAACGAGTCCTAATGCCGTAATGTCAACCACATTTGTTTTTGTTTTATCTTGTCGTACTTTTTTCTCCATAAGTGCTAGAAGTTGTCCTTTTTGGCTAGCTGTTTCCATATCAATAAAGTCGATAATAATAATACCACCAATATCGCGCAAACGAATCTGTTTCGCAATTTCCACAGCAGCTTCCATATTGGTTTGAAACACGGTATCGGCTAAATTTGCCTGACCAACAAATTTACCGGTATTAACATCAATAGCAGTAAGCGCTTCCGTCTTGTCAATGACAATAAAGCCACCTGACTTAAGTTCGACTTGCCGTTTTCCCAGATTCTCAATTTCTTTTTCAATCTGATACGTCTGAAAAATCGACTTGCCGCCCTCATATAATTCCACCTTATCAATAAGTTCTGGCGATGTATATTTCAGTAAATCTAAGACCCGCAAATAAGCGTCTTTATTGTCAAGTACCATCTTATCTATATTTTCTGCAAAATAATCCCGTACAATCCGTATAACAAGATCGGCATCACGGTACAACAAGGTAGGTGGATTGGATACCTTATTTCTTGCCATGAGCGAACTCCATAATCTGGTAAGATATTCCACATCTTTTTGCAAAGTTACTTCACTTTTACCCGCTGCGACAGTTCTGACAATCATTCCCATCCCGGGCGGACAAATTCGTTCCGCTATCTCTTTCAATCGTTCACGCTCGGTTTCAACTTCGATGCGTCTTGATATTCCAATGTAATCGACAGTTGGCATCAGTACGACATTTCGTCCTGGCAATGTTAAATGGGTAGTAGCGCGAGGACCTTTTGTACCAAGTGCATCCTTAACAATCTGAATTGGCAAGTTTTGCCCTATATGGATTTTTTCGTGACTCGATATTGCCTGCACGGCTTCTTTTGGCAAACCATCCCCAATATATAAAAATGCATTTTTCTCCTGCCCGATATCGACAAAAGCTGCCTGCATACCCGGCAATACATTTTGTACCCTACCTTTATAAATATTGCCAACTAAATGGGCACTTTCCGTCCGCTCTACTGAAATTTCTAAAAGATCACCATCTTCAATAATAGCCATTCGCGTCTCTTCTGGAACGATATTCACAATAATGGACTTCATCGCTTCATCTCTCCCAATCTATACCAGATCGATCGGGGTTTGCCCCCCGGCATATAATCCTGTACGATGAATCAAAGCCTCATCTTCCAGAATCGGCATCGAAAATTGTGTTTTAAACACCTGTAAGATTTCACCTGGTTTTACACTGCCCGCAGGTGTTATTTTCGTCTTCATCGTAAAAACAATCATTTCATTTACAAACGCGACCTGTACCGACTCTTGCATGTACTGCTTTATTTCAACTTCTTTACAAGATTTCGGTGTTCTGCGCGTATACATAATAGTTGGTGCCAAATTATAAGCTTGTACAGCCTCACAAATAGCGGCTTGATCCCCCGTCAACGGTATTTGCACAGTATATTCGGCAAGATCAACAATTGCCATCATCGCTTTTTGTTTGCCCTCAAACATTTTTGCCCGCAGAAGTTTTACCCCCTTTGGCAAAGCCTGGCGCAGTCTATCACAAAATACGTCTTCTGCTACAGGTTCTTTTAGTTCAATGTCCATATACTCTGCCGCACTCGTTACCCCTACTGCCAATGCTGAAGCAAACGATATTTTCATATGCGGATTAAATCCTTCCGAATAGGCAACTGGTAGTTTTGCCCGGCGAATCGCCCGCTCCATAAGCGATGCATAATCAAGATGTGATACATAACGAATTTCATCGCCTTTGGTAATCTCCGTCCGAAATTTAGTCATGACGCTTCCCCCAATCCACTACTTTTACATCCAGATTTGGACAAACTCCACAAGCACTACATTTACCACGCCGACAATCTTCTGTAAGTTCTTCTTTTAAAGCATGATGATATTCTCTAAGCAAAAACTCTTTATTAACCCCAGGCGTTACATGTTCCCATGGCAAAAGCTCACTTTTGCTGCGCTCGCGCTGGTTATAAAAAGTTGGATCAATACCACAGGTTTCAAAAGCCTTCATCCATATATCATTTCTAAAAAGTTCTGACCAGCCATCAAATTTTGCGCCTTGCTTAAATGCTTCATAAATAACTTTACTGAGGCGCCGATCGCCACGCGTAATAGCGCCTTCAAGGTAGCTGATGTTTGCATCGTGGTAGTTAAACTGGATCGCCCGATCACGAATATGCTCTTTTAAAAGTTTCTGCTTCCTAGCAAATTCCTCCTGCGTATTTTGCGGGAACCACTGGAATGGGGTGTACGGTTTTGGCACAAAACAAGCCACACTGACTGTTACGCGCGCACCTCGTTTACCCGTAACCTCACGATATAAATCAACTACTTTCTGTGCCAGTCGAGCAATCCCAATTATATCCTCATCCGTTTCAGTCGGCAGCCCCATCATAAAATACAACTTCACCGTATTCCAGCCATTTTCAAAGGCACTTCTTACCGCTTGTTCAAGGTTTTCTTCCGTCACACCTTTATTAATGACGTCACGCAACCTTTGAGTTCCTGCTTCCGGAGCAAATGTCAAACCACTTTTTCTGACCTGCTGCAATTTATGAGCAAGTTCAATTGAAAAGCTATCGATCCGCAGTGACGGTAAAGACAGTGCTAATTTTTCATTTTTAAAATCTTCCATAATATCTGTAACAAATTCACCCAAACATGAATAATCCGCTGAACTAAGTGATGTCAACGCCATTTCATCATAGCCTGTCGATGCAACGAGCTGTTTGGCTAAGGCGCGCAGTTGCTCTGGTGTGCGTTCACGTACCGGTCTGTATGAAATTCCCGCCTGACAGAAGCGGCAACCTCTTGTACAGCCACGAAAGAGTTCTAACATGATCCGATCATGGACTATATCAATATAAGGTACCACCGGATTTTCAACAAAAGTAACGGTATCCATATTTTTTACAACTCTTTTTTGAACCAGTGAACGTGCTTCTGGATAGATCGGCAAAACAGATTCAATTAAATTCTCAGCATTATACTGCACCGCATAAAAAGATGGTACATAAATTCCGTCCAAAATCGCCAGTCGTTTTAGTAAACCTTGTCGTCCCTGAGCACATCCATCTTTTTTCCATTGAATATAACATTCGACGACTTCAACAATGATTTCTTCGCCTTCACCAACGATAAAAAAATCAAAGAATTCTGCAATAGGTTCCGTATTATATACACACGGTCCGCCACCAACTATAAATGGATCGCTATCTTTTCGTTCCGCAGCAAAAAGTGGTATATTGGCTAAATCTAACATATTTAAAATATTGGTATAAATCATTTCATACTGCAAAGAAAAACCGACAAAGTCAAACTGTGAGAGCGGTGTAAATGTTTCCAACGAATACAATGGAATTTTATTTTCCCGCATTTTAGCTTCCATATCAATCCATGGTGTATACACTCGTTCAGCAGCCGTATCACCACGTTTGTTCAAAATCTCATATAATATTTTCAAGCCCAGATTTGACATACCTACTTCATATACATCAGGCAAAGCAAGCGCAAAAGTACACTGCACCTGTGCATGATCTTTTTGTATTGCATTAAATTCATTGCCTGTATACCTTGCTGGCTTATTGACCGCATGAATCATTGCCGGATCAAGTTTTACCATATAATTTAACAACCTCCATTATCCATTCAAAATTAAACATAAAAAGTCACACAGACTTTTTTATCTAATATCATTGTATCATTAAGACCAAATAAAATAAAATTTATCATACGAGAAACAGGGCACCACGCTTAGCACCCTGTTTGTTTAAAATAAGATTTTTTGTCTTCGCATATAGATATTCAACAAAATTCCAATTGACATCATATTTGTCGTGAGAGAACTAACACCATAACTCATGAGCGGCAAAGGAATTCCTGTAACCGGCATTATACCAGTCGTCATTCCAACATTCACCAGCACGTGAAATGCCAGCATCGCAGAAATGCCTACCGCTAACAACATTCCAAAATTATCACTCGCTTCACGAGCAATCTTTACGCCACGATAAAGAAGAATGAGGTATAAAATCAGCAAAATCGACGCTCCAACAAAGCCCAACTCTTCCCCAACAACCGCAAAAATAAAATCCGTGTGGTTTTCTGGTAAAAAATTAAGCTGGCTCTGCGTGCCGCCAAATAAACCTTTGCCAAAAAACATGCCGGATCCTATTGCAATCTTAGATTGAATAATATGATATCCCGACCCCAGCGGATCTACATTCGGGTTCATAAACACCATAATCCGCATTTTTTGATAGTCTTTCAAAAAATGCCACAAAACCGGCAAGCAGGCAATGCCTGCACCAAATATCATTGCCAGTAAACGCAAATTGACCCCCGCTGCAAAAATCATAGCAACAAAGATCGCTAAAAAAACGAGTGATGTACCTAAATCCGGCTGCTTCAACACGAGCAGAAAAGGTACCCCTAAATAAGCAGCAACAGGCAATAAATCTTTAAATGTATTAAGCTTGCCAATTTTATCTTCTAGTATTGCCGCTAAAGAAATAATCATAATTATTTTTGAAAACTCAGATGGTTGCAATGTAATCGGTCCAATTTGTATCCATCGTTGTGCTCCTAGAGCCGATTGTCCAAGCACCATAACGGCAACTAACATAATTAAATTGAAAATATAAAGACGATTTCCATAATGCTGCAACATTTTATAATCGAAATTCAATAAAAAGAAAATCAACAGACCATTAATGATTGCAAAAATCCCCTGCCTCTGCACAAACCAGTAGCGTTCATCACTTGGTGTA
>Ga0302210_10000369_pt1 | contig 21138 bp, 39 predicted proteins | sample II_Fen_E3_2_FD_198793 | JGI IMG/M metagenome (GOLD analysis project Ga0302210, IMG submission 198793) | Peat permafrost microbial communities from Stordalen Mire near Abisko, Sweden - II_Fen_E3_2 | ecosystem: Environmental > Terrestrial > Soil > Wetlands > Permafrost | place: Sweden: Abisko... | reverse complement strand
GAAAGGAGAAAAATATGAGAACAACGGAAAAAAATAAAGAAATGGCAAATGCCTTACTTAAACTAATAGCGGAAAATCCAGAATTAGAAGTAGTCCCAATGGTGGACACAGAGTGTATTTTTGATGATAGCTACAGCACTTGGATGGCTAGATGGGGCAGTGCAGACATAGATGAATACTGGTGTTCAAATGAACGAGTGTATTTCAAATCAATAGATTTCGATACTTTAGTCGAAGAATTTATTGATAACAACTACGAAGATTATCCGACACTTTCGGATGAAGATGAAGAATTGCAAAAGTTAGCAGAAGAAAAAATAAATGCCTACGATTGGATTAAGGCAATATCGGTCAATATTGTACATTGCTAATCACGAACAATTCAAAGCTATTTCGCTATATGAAAAAATGGCGCACGATTCACAACTGCATAAAATTTTGAAAGAGGTGTATGAATATGAATTATGACAAAATGCCAAGCAGGGGCAAAATAACTTCTGATGGAGAATGGGCTAAGGATTGTGGTTGCGGTGGCAAAGCCTATGTCTTTTATGATGAAGATGCCACATACAATGTTGAATGTGAAAATTGCGGTACAGTTCTCAGGCTTATAACATCAAGCTTGGATGGGGCAATAAAGTTTTGGAATAATACATTAGAAGTTGGAGGTAATTAAATGAGTGCTGAAATAGTAATGGGAAACCTTGTTATGTGTAATATATGCCATAAAAGAATAGCCACAAAACTATGTGATATGCCTGTTAGAAGAACAAAAAACTTTCACATAAAGATTAATGGAATGACAGATACAAATTTGAGCTTTAAAGAATATACCGCAACTTGTGACAAATATATCTGCGACAAATGTGCTGCAGAAGTTGGAAACGGAATACACTTTTGCAAATCGTGTATGTCAAAGCTAAAAAGGGTATGACCATGATAAATAAATACAATTTAAACGATATTGTTAAAATTGAAAAAGGAAATGAAGTTTACAAAATAGTTGGAATGCACTTAAACACATACAATAACCCCAAAAAGGTATGGTATTCGCTATATCGTTTATCGGATGGATATATATGCAATATTGCCGAAAATATACTTACACCTGTTATTGCTGTTTAGTGCGCAATACAAAAATATTCTACATAAGGAGGTCTCAACATGGGTGGAAAGTATGAAGTACGATATTGTTACAACGATACATTGCAAGTTTATCTATCGGAATATACAAACAGCTGGTTCAAATTTATGATACTGAGGTTCACCAAAAAGGTCATATATTACAAGGTACAAATGTTTTGAGCAAGAGAGATTGGATGGATGAAAGGAACAGAAGAATGCGGAGAGAGAAGAATATGGATGCAAGCTAAAAGAAATCAGCATTAAAGGCTGGATTAAGGTAATATCGGTTGATATTGTACCTTGCTAATCACGAACAATTCAAAAATATTATTCACAATGTACTTGACATACCCAATATATCATGCTATAATAAGTTATAAAGTTAAATAAAGGAGAGATAAATTATGAAAAGAGCAGAGATATATTGGGTAGACTTAGGGGAAACAGTAGGTAGTGAACAGAGGAGATGTAGACCATGCTTAATAATACAAGCCAATTTAGGTAATGCAACCTCGCCTACAGTAACAATTGTTCCAATAACGTCTGCTACCAAGAGTTTCACGATAACTCATGCCCCAGTAGATGGTCTTATTAAACCATCAATAGCATTATGTGAGCAGATAAGAACAGTTGATAAGAAAAGAGTAAAGGGTTATATTGCTACGGTAAGTGATTATACTATGATTAATATATCTGAAACAATAAGGTTGACATTAGGCTTATAATGTGGTATAATGATTACAGAAGTTAAATTTAAGGAGGATTAATAATTGATACTTTATAGTAACGGATGCACAAACTGTGAACGATTGAAAGAGCAACTGGATATATCTAAAATTGAATATCAAGTTTCAAGTGATTACAGAAGGTTGATTGAATTGAATATAAGGTCTGCACCATGCTTAGAATTTGAAGATGGAAGTTTCATGCTCTATGATGAAGCCATGATGTATGCCATAAAGAAAAGGGGATAGACAATGGAAAAGCAATTATTAGATTCTAAAACATTAGTGGAGGATTATTTATTCAATAAAGATTGGAGGACAAAAGAAAATTCAAACGCACCTAGAAGTTTTGGCTCGCTCAATAAATATATAATTGGAGAAGTTAGTAAAAACTATTGGTTGAATGAAGTATACAATAAAGAAATAAAATGTGCATATCTTAATGGTGATTTTCACATCCATGATTTAGGGGCATTAACATTATACTGCGTTGGATATTCATTAGAAAACATACTATTAATGGGGGTACAAGGTATAAGTAATATACCAGTATCAAGTCCACCTAAACATTTCAAAAGTGCTTTATCACAAGTTGTAAATTTGGCAACAGTATACCAAAATGAACAAGCTGGAGCAGTAGCATTCAATTCCGTAGATACGTTATTAGCACCTTTTATACGAGAAGATGATTTGGATAAAATCCAAGTTAAACAAGAATTACAGAATTTTATATTTGCCTTAAATAGCAATTCAAGAATGGGGGCAGAACCAGCATTTACAAATATAACATTAGATATAACTCCTTCACCAGATATGTTGCGTAAAAATATAATCATAGGTGGAGATTATAGATTGGATGTATATGGTGATTTTCAAAAGGAAATGGATTTATTTAATGAATGTTTTGCTGAAATAATGCTAGAAGGAGATAGTAAGGGTCAGCCATTTTCATATCCAGTATTGACTTATAATATAGGAAAGAGATTTGATTGGAATAATCCTAAAAATGATAAAATATTTGAAATGGCTGGTAAGTTTGGATATCCATATTTTTCAAATTTTATAAATTCTGAAATGGATGAATCTGATATAAGAAGTATGTGCTGTAGACTTAGATTAGATTTAACCGAGTTAAGAAGAAGAAATGGTGGATTATTTGGAGCAGGAGATTCAACTGGTTCAATTGGTGTAGTGACTCTAAATATGCCTAGAATAGGTTATATATCATCAAATGAGATTGAATTTTTTAATAAACTAGATATTATATTGAATTTAGCAAAAGATTCATTAGAACTCAAACGAGTATTCTTGCAAAATGAAGTATTGGATGGTGGATTAATTCCAGCTTATTCTCAATATGTTGGAACGATTGATAATCATTTTAGCACTATTGGTATAATTGGGTTTAATGAAATGTGTGAAAACTTTTTAGGAAAAGACATACTATCAATAGAAGGTAAAGAGTTCTCCGTAAAAGTTGGTGAATATATCTTAAATAAAATAAAAGAATTTCAAGTAGAAACTGGTCATCTATATAATTATGAAGCATCACCTAGCGAATCAACTTGTTATAGACTGGCTAAAAAAGATAAAGAGTTATTTCCCGATATAATAACACAAGGTAATTCAGTTCCATACTACACTAATTCTTCTCATATACCAGTATCCAAAGTAACTACTATCAATGATATGATGGCACATCAAGAAGCTTTACAAGTTCAATTTACTGGAGGATGTGTAAATCATATATATTTAGATGGAGCAATATCTGGTGAACAAGCTAAACATATGGTTAAAACTTGTTTAACAAATTATAGAAATCCATATATAAGCCTTTCTCCAGTAAATAGATATTGTCCAGAACATGGTTATATTGAAGAACGAGTTGAAAATTGTCCTAAGTGTGGTATGAAGTTGGATATTATGCAACGCGTAACTGGTTATTTAAGGAAAGTTGAAAATTTCAATGATGGTAAAAAAGAAGAATTTTATGATAGAAAACAATTTAATGGTATAATTGATTTAAAATAAAGATTGACAATGTATAAGTGACATAAATAATAATAGAAGGTGGAGGTATACAACAAATGGTTAGATATAAATATATAGAACATGAACGCAGTGAAGATGCTAATTTTATTGGAGCATTGATAGTAGCATCTGATTGCAAAATAAAATGTAGAGGATGTTTTAACCGTGACATCAAAAAGATGGAAACGAAGAAGGATACTGCACAGAATATCATCAAGGAGGTGCTTTCTAATCCATTCAACGAGGGTATTATACTAGCTGGCTTGGAGTGGTCTAGCACACCTACAGACCTCGTAGAACTGGTCACAGAAGCCGATAAACATGGTCTGAAGATAATGATATACACAGGATTAGATTTGGGTGAGTTTGAAATGAGGATAGGCAAGGCTTGTTGCGATAAGGTTGGAATTAAAGAACTTCCAAAAGATTACAATGATACTTCAATGATGTATGCTTGTATTGGTGGGATGGTTCTTGATAATGCAATCCATAGTGATTATTATATAAAATCTGGAGCATATGTAAAGGAACTGGAAGTAACTGGTAGAGAAGCATTTGGTGTGACATTGGCAACAAGTAATCAGAATGTTATAAAAATTCAGAAAGAGGTGTAGTATGGAGAGGGAGATATGTTTCGCAAAAATGAGAGTGGATGCAATCATTCCTAGTAAGAATCTGGAAAATGCTGGGTATGATGTGTATGCCAACTTTCCAGAGGAATATATAGTTATAGAGCCACATGAAACCAAGATGATACCAACAGGAATTGCTAGTGTCCTTCCAGATAGCCTAGTGTTCGTTCTAAAGGAGCGAGGGTCTACTGGTACTAATGGTATGGGACAGAGGGCAGGAGTCATTGATAGTGGCTATAGAGGTGAATGGTTTGTACCTATCACCAATCACAATGATGTTCCACTGGTAATCTATAAATGTATAGAATTGTTGGACTCAGACTTATTTCCAATAGATACCATATTCTATTCTTATAAGAAAGCAGTCTGCCAAGCAATATTGGTGGATGTTCCAGTTGTAAGAATCAAACAAATTCACAAAGACCAGCTTTCAAATTATGTGTCCGAGCGAGGTTCGGGGTCATGTGGTTCGTCTGGTAAATAATCATAATATGAATAAATGGCGAGCAACTATATGGAGGTTCAAAAATGGGAGATAATAACTATATTGTTTGTAACAATGATTTGTGCAAATATTGGCGAACAGAGGGTAAATGCACATATTGGAAAACAGGAAACTGTGTAGAAATTGAAGTTGAAAATGGTGTATCAATATGCAAATCTTTTGAAGCGGATTAATCGCAATACAAAAATAGTGTGATTGAGAGGGGAGGAATCCTCTCTTTTTTATTTTTAAAAAGGGTTGACATGGTGTAATATTCATGGTAGAATAAGGTATAGTCAAATTAAAGAAGGAGTGAGATACATGAGTGGTCAAGAAATGGTAGTGGTTTGCATAATTAAATTATGGTGGATAATAATTCCATGTATCATAGGTGGAATATTAGTCTACAAAACTGAAAAATAGTTGTTGACAAGTACACTTCAAAGTGGTATACTAAGTATAGAAAGTTAAATAAATCAAACGGAGGTAGTTAAAATGAAAGCATCAATTAGACCAATGATAGAAAACCTAGAGTTATTATTTGTAGTACTTAATGAAGAATACTTTAATGGTGAATTGGAAAAACCAGTTATAACAATCGCACCAGACACTACTAAAGGTGCTTATGGATGGCTGACTAATTGGAGGGCATGGCAAGAAGAAGGTACAGAAGGTTACTATGAAATCAACTTGTGTGCAGAACATACTGCAAGAGGTTACAAAGCATTAGCTGAAACATTATTACACGAACTAGTTCATCTGTACAATCTCCAGAAGGGTATAAAGGACTGTTCAAGAGGTGGCACTTACCATAACAGGAAATTCAAAATCATGGCTGAAACAAAGGGACTCATGGTAGAGCAGAGCCAGAAAAACGGATGGGCATACACACAGTTGAACCCAGAAACCAACAGATTCCTTGACACTGTAACAGGAATAGATTTTGTACTATTCAGAAGCAAAGTTGAAAGTTCATCTTCAACAAAGAAGTCAAGTAGTAGAAAATACGTATGTACACAATGTGGTCAGTCAATCAGAGCCACTAAAGAAATCAAAATACTTTGTGGTGAGTGTTCAACAGAAGATGATTTATGGATGATGATATGCGAAGAAAGTGATGAAGATTAATCACAACATGAAAAAATTGTGACCGATTGAGGGGGGGTATGATTATGAAAAATAGATATGATGGAGTATGTGTATTTTGCTCTTGCAAAGTGCCTAAAAAAGATGGTATATGCTTTGAAAATAAAGAAAAAGGTTGGGTAATATCATGTTTTAAATGTGCTAATGTAGGTGTTAATTTAAACAAAAGATTAGATAAATTACGTTAATCGCAATTCGAGCGAGCAAGGAGATAAGTTTATGGAAACTGTAAAAATTGATTGTAGATGTAAAGATTGTGAACACAGTGAAATTAAAGGTGATGGAGTAGGTAATGACAATATCATAGAATGTGACAGCTACGCATCGAAAAATGAGGAATGGGGAAAATAAAGTTACGAACAATTCAAATAAATTATTCGTAATTTGAAAGGAGAAATCATGGAAAAGAAAAATTGTTGGAACTGTAAACACTATGTGTTTTCAATGATTGTTTTACCTTGTTGTTATTGTAAGGATTGTAATAAATGGGAAAGAAGAAATTATGATGATTCAAAATGTCCATGTTGCCCTAAGTGTGGTTCAGAGGATTATGTTGAAGTAGAGGAAGGTATCAAATGCCCATTCTGTGGTCAGATAGATGATAGGGGTGATAAAGAATGTTCAATGTGTAGAAGGTCATTGGATGATGGTATAGAAGTGGTGTACGGTGATGGCGAAGTATGGGAGGTAGAATAATGAGTATTCTTACAATTGATTATGGTTTAATTCCAATAGTATTAGTAGAGAATAGAAGGGGAATTAGATGTATAGATGGTGTTGAAACCTCAGAAGGGGAGTATTATGATATAATTCAAGTAGCCGATGAATTTTATGCAATGAAGGAGTGTGTGTAATATGGGTAGAAGACCAAAGGAAGACCTAAGTTTTTTTGAAAATGCAAAAGGTGAGATAGAGTATCTAAAGTGTTGTAATGAGTGTCCAGAGGCTTGTAAACAGTCACACAAGGTAGTCAGTATTTGTTGCAGGACATATAATGAAATGAAAAAGAATTTAAGAAAAAAGAAAAAAGATGTTGACAAGATACTACCTCGCATGGTATAATAAGTTCATAAGGTTAAGGAGGTAGCACATGAGCAAGAAAGATATACACATAGGCACAATAAACGGAATAGACTTACTACTGCACAGGAGAGGTAAGGTTGATAGGACAGATGATAATGTCAAGAGAGGGGTGGGAGTACATATTCCCAACAAGTACAAGACCAAGACAAAGCAACGAGAACAGAACGAACTAAGGAGGATGTATTAATGAAAAAGTTTAGAAAAGGTGACAAAGTAAGGTTTATAAATAACGCATCATTCGTACCAAAAGGATACACCGGAACAGCAATGGGTGATGATAGAAAAGATTGTGAGGTATTAGTTGAGGTAGATAACTGGCATGATGGTCATGGTGGACATGAATTTGGAATTGGTGGAGATAGTTGTTGGTACTGCTGGACTGATTCATTGGAACTGGATAGAAAATTCAAGGCTGGAGATATCGTAAAGATAATAAATAATGGTGCTTCTTATACTACCTACAGAGATTGGTATGAAGAATACTTAGCAGATTGTGGTTTTTATGAAGACAATGCATCACCAGAAGATGGCGAGTATGAGGTCATGGTAGTAGCAAGTCATGGTAGTTGGAGTGGAACTCTTTATGGAATAAGAGAAGCCAAAGGAGATTTTTCATCACAAGTTTATATCATAGGTGAGAATGGTTTGGAGTTAGTTTCAGAAATAGTGAAGGAGGAAGTTGAATTGAAATCAGACGAGAATCCAGTATATAAAATGGGAGAATTTGTAAGATGTATCTCCAGAACAAAGGACAATGTCGAGGGTCTTATCCTTGGCGAAGTTTATGAAATGGTCGGAGCAAGTATGTATGACGGTAATTTGATACTCTCAGTAAAAGGAAAAGATGGTAAGTTGTTCCATTCCATAGATAGATTTGAAAGTGTAGATTCAGAAAAGGTTACAGAAGATGATTTCTATATCATGAAGTGTGATATTGCTCCATTGGGTAAGGTTGGATATAAAGAAATGGGAATCTGTGAAATTGCTCCAGATATGGTCAACGAGCCACCACACTACAAGACTGGTGGAATAGAGTGTATCGACTACCTTGAAGCCAAGATGGGTATAGAAGCCTTTGAGGGATTCTGTATAGGTAATACACTCAAGTACCTCTCAAGGCTTGGACAGAAGGGTGACAGGCTTGAAGATATGCTCAAGGCACAGTTCTATCTGAATAAGGCAATTAGTCTTCATACTGCCCCTACAGAGCCTACAGAGGTGGATGGTGCTTGTAATAGACCAATAACCTCCAAGCAGATAGGTTATATAGCAGGACTTACCAAGAAATTAGAAATAGATAGGTATGACCTACCAGAATATATCTCACCATTATACAACTACAAAGAACTATCAGAAGCAGAAGCAAGCATAGTCATAGACAAGCTTATAGCAATTAAAGATTACAAGGAGATTGGGTTATAATGTTCTGGGCAATAGTATTCAATCTAATAATGATAGGCATAACGGGTGGATGGTGGATATTAATAATGCTCATAGCATTGTTTGTAAAATTAATGAGGGGGTAATAAAATGGAAGAATTTGTAAAGTCACTAGTTGAACAGGCAATATTACTAGAGGAAACCCTGATACAAACCATAAAAGTTATGGAAGTATTTGAGGAAATGGTTGAGGGTGCTAGAAATAATCCAGACATGGATATAGACCGACTCTCTGATGAAATTGACATATATCCAATATTCGACAGGATAGCTAAACTTGTAGATAATTTAAGTAGTAGATTATAAAAAACAGTTGACAAAGTTCCTTGCTTATAGTATACTTATATTAGTGGCAAGGGATTGCTACATAACAGAAAAGGATGGTGTTGGGGACGGTAGAAATGTGGATTGATTTAATGGACGAGAATAAGGTGTATATTAAGGAGGAATTTATAATGGAAATTAATGTAGCAGGAGATTGGAGAGAAGTAATAGACATTCACAGCACAGCAATATCATATCGAAAGGTAGTCAAGGGTAGTCCAGATGTATTTATAATCGGCTCATGCTCACCAGATAAAGCCAAACTTAGATTCCAAGACCAGTTTGATGGTTGGGTATACTTCAAACTTGAAAGAGGGTTATAACATGGAAGGGAGAACACTTACAATCATAATGTTCATTATCCTATTGATATTAAATATAATAACAACAATTATGTTTGTACTTTCCAATGCTGGTATAGTAAACATAATAATAGAAGTGGTATCAATTGTAACTTGCATCGCATTATTAATTTCAACAATAAGAGGAGGAAAATAATGGAAAAGAATAGTTGTATGGAGTGTGGAGATACAGTCAGAAAATCATGTGGGTGTGGTAAGTCAGTCATGGGTGTACCACTTTGCAATCAATGTTTCTTCGGTAGCATCAAAGTGAATGACTATCCTTGCAACGATTGTTCTGGAACATTAGCCACAAGTAAATGTCACTTTGCTCCAAAGAATTTGGGAGGTTATTAGATGATTTGGGTTAAATCACAGGAAGGTAATGCAATACACGAATGTTCTGGTGTATTTGTCAATGAATGTTCGCTTAGGGTATTCAGTGGGGAACAGTGGAACACAGTTGGTAGATATGATACTCCAGAGATAGCACAGGATGTTATGAGGATTGTCTGGAGGGCAATACAGAGTGGTGGTAATGCAGTAAACTTACCTATCAATTCGGATGGCTCATACACTGACAAAATAGATGTAACTTCCTTTGAAGGTGGTAAAAGAGAGATAGATGGTTTGAAACATAGTCCCGATGAATATATTATAAATTTTGCGAGGGTGTGAGATAGTGGATACTAATAGATTAAAGGTCATGCTAAATGAGGTATCTGACATAAAAGGTAAACGAAAAGCTATGAATTATTGGTTTAGGTGTGAATGTGAAAAGTTAAAACCAACTACTGTAAATTGGTGGTTGGGAACTTCACCTAAAATACTTGACAGAGTTATTATAGATGTGTATAATGAATATGTAGAGTATTGTCATGTAAAACACAAAAGACCATTCAAAAGGACAAAGTTTGGAATTGAAATGACATCGTTTGGATATGTGTCAAAGGTAAAAACTATAAAAGGTGCAAATTACCGAGTGTATGATAAAGTTACAGATTACAATTAAATTACAGACCAGTTACAAGTTGAATTGAAATCAGTACAATGATTGGTATCACTGGGTTACAACTACTATTATAATTTTAATATATTAAAAAGGTTGTAACCTTCTGTAATTATTGATATGACTGGATGGAGCATATATATTACTATATAATACAACTATTTCTTCTAATAAAAAGTAATATAAAGTAATATATAAATGATATATATAGAGAATAGGAAAGTTGCGTAATCTGTAATTTGAAATTTAAAGAATTAAGCTATTACTTGCTTGCGAGGATTTCAAAAATTACAAAATTACAGAACGATTTTCGACTATTCTAATTTTCGACCAAAACGGTTATAGTATTACTGAAAAGGAGTTGATATAATTGGCAAATAAAGGAATTCATACTTCGCCAGAAACTGCTGGTATACAAAATATGCCACCAAATTATCCAGATACACATAAAGATGATTTAGGAACAATGAAAGGCTTAATGCCTATATGGAACAGAGGATTTCAAAACAGAGAGAATTATAAAGGCCTTTGGACTCCAGAAACTTTGAAAATGGAAATTAATGCCTTTTTTGAATATTGTTTCGATAATGAAGTCAAACCAGCTAAAGTGGGGCTATCACTATGGTTAGGGGTTACGAAACAAACTTTATGGGTTTGGGAAAAAGAATCTACGGATTTCAAATCTGACCTTATAAGATGGGCAACATCATTAATTGAAATGTCTTATGTGGGCAGAGCCGAGAAATACCCAACTGCAAACATATTCTTGCTAAAATCATCTCATGGTCATGTTGAAACTTCCAGATTGGATGTAGTTGCGACAAATGAGCAGATGCAGACTGATGAAGTACAAGACAGAATTGCACAACTTGGACTAGATAAGCCTAAATAATGTAAATTGCACTCAGAAATGGGTGCTTTTTCTATGCCCAGAAATAATAGGGGTAGAGTGGTCAAAATAGGCATTTTTACGATGGGGCTATAGGCTGATTCCCAGACTTGATATTTTGATTTGCTCAACGGAGAGCATAGGGAAATGTGTTCAACGTATACTTTGTTCACTAAGGGGGTAAAGTCGCTTAGAATGGCTCTAAATCGCATAAATAATCATTCTCCGTTAGACCTACTTTCAAACTCTATAGGTTTATGTGAAAGTTTACTTTCAAACTCTATGGGTTTTTACTTTCAAACCCTATATGTCTATGACTGGATGTGCGAATGTTTCGAAAATTGTGAATCTTCTGAATATTGTGAATGTTTTGAATTTTCAGACAATTCAGATTAGTGTGGGTTGTGCGAAATGTTCAAACAATTCAAACAAATAGAACAAATGAAATAATTCAGAATATTGTGAATGTTCGGAATGGTACGAACGTTCGTGTTTTTTCCAATAATTCGAATAGTTCATACAATTCAAACAATATATCGAATTGTGTTGTTGGAGGTAGGTTTTGGATTGGATAACTACCCTGTGGATAACTCTGTGGATAAGTATCATAAATCTGTGGATAAAATATGTTGACATTATATACTATGGATGTTATACTATATTTAGAGGTTAGGAAAACGGTAACCTACTAAATGGTAAAAGGTGGTAATACATTATGAAAAGATTTGAATTAGTACTGAAACAAGGTAACATGGAGGTTTTGGTATCATTTGACAAAATAGACAATGACACGTCCGAGCAGTTCATGTTTTTAAGAGTCGCTAATAAGTCAATAGCTTTACTGGATAAAAAAAGACAGCAGTTGACTTATAAGTTCCAAACAGTAGATACCGTATTCTTCACACTAACAGAAAAGGAGGTGAAATAATATGGAAGAAGAAAAAATCTACTATATTACATGGGTTGATATGTTTGGAGAAATACAAGAATTCGAATATGACGAGCAGGGCAAAGAAGACGTACTAAAATATGCTAAATTGATTATTGAAATAGAAGAAATAGAGTAACAAAAAATAATGGTTCGCTGGTTCATCCATAAAGTCAGTAAATAAAGGGGATAAGATGAAAAATACAATTGTTGGATATGATAGTATCAGCAAAAAGAAAATTGAATTAGAATATGAGGATATCTATTCTGTTAACTGTTGGCACAATGTCTACGGTAATCCACAGTATGGTGTATACATGAAGAATGGAAAAAATTATATATTAGTCGATAACTACTCATTATGCAGAAGTTATGTGAACAACTTACATTATGTATCACGCAAAAAAGATTTATAAAAAAGTGTTGACAGGATGCAAAATTACATGGTATAATTAGTTATAGGGTTTTGGGGGATTTGAGCCCCCGACCCATAGGAGGTAATTACATGAATAATGAATATATTTTAAAATGTGATAGAATTTGTGCCGAAAATTCAATAACTTTAAGTGGTTGTAAAGGTTGTCCGAACTACGCAAACAAAAAAATAAGTTGTAGTGAAATAATGAATTTAGCTAGAAAAATTAAAAGGGGTGTAAAATAATGAAAATATCTAAAGGCAATTCAAAACTTGGCAAAATAGCAAATTTTAACATTACTCCATTGAGAACTTGTTCCCCAGAAGCTTGTAATACATGTGGTAAAAATGGTTGCTATGCTTTGAAGGCTTATAGGCAATATCCAGCAGTTAGGACAGCATGGGACGAAAATACCGAACTAGCAATAAATGACATTCCTACATTATATCAGGATTTAAGAAAATACTTTACTACATTTAAGGGAAAAATATTCCGTATCCATTCAGCAGGTGATTTTGTATCAATTGACTATTTAAAAATGTGGGCTGATATAGCGTTTGAATTTAAAAATATCAACTTTATGGCGTATACAAAACAATTTAAAATATTGCAATATTTTATAGATATCTATGGTCGCAATTACATGACACGTAACTTTAAAATAATACTTTCTTCGTGGACTGGATTAGATATACCTTCAGAACTCTCTTACAAGTTCTCTATTGCATGGTTATGTGAAGACGGACAGAACGCCCCTGTTATGGTATATAATCTTAAAAAGGCTGGTAGAAGTGTTAGGATATGTGGAGGGGATTGCACTGTTTGCAAGTACTGTTATGAACCAACTGGATTAGATGTTATATTCATAAAGCATTAATAACATATACCTAATACTATAAAGGAGGGCATTATATGTTTACTGTGCTGGTGTATATACTCATAATACCGATTGTTATAATAAAGAACTTAGTTAAGTTTAATGGTTAACATGATATAGATAACTACATTACATGATATAATATACTGTATAGTTATACACTAATAATGTATAGTTATACAGTATTATTATGCCCTATTATTGCATACTAATTGTATGTATAGTGTACACAATGCACACTAATCTGACTATTCATAATATTATTAATTATTTTAATTGTTTCGTTTGTACGAATTGTTTGATTTGTTTTAATTGTTTAAACAATGGTGAATTGCGTGAATATTCATACCCCTCCCACTATTCAGAATATTCTGACAATGACTAATCAGTCCCATTACCAACTTCTAAATTTTCTGAACAGTTTTAGTGACCTCAAAAAATTCTCGGAAAATTCTATAACAGTTTTTGCAAGTTACCGACAAGTTAGCAAAGCCAGTTATATCAATGGTTGTAGGGTTATGAATTAGTAGCAAATTAGTAGTTGCAAGTTAAACTACCATTACACCTCCAGTCATTATATTCCATGCCCATTTATGTCCTCGCTCATATGTGATTTCAGTTGAGTGCATTGTGGAGTAAAAGTATTCCCCATCCCAGAAAATTACTTCCTCCTCAAAGAATGTGTTTATGATTTCCATTATTGTGTATGGTGTTTTATTTGGCATTTTTATCTTCCTCCTCCTTAATTGATTCTACTAATTGTGCATATGTGGTTCTAATTTCTATTGGTATCCTATTATCCATTAACATCAATCCTAGAACTCTACATATTGATGCTAATGTTTTTTTATGTTTATCTTCCATTCCCTCACCTCCTAAACATATTATACCATATAGGATAGGTAATGTCAAGAAATATTTTTGGAAATGTAGGTTAAAATGAGGTAAAATCAGTTATAGTAGTTATGAGAAATGACATAGGAAGAAAGAAGGGATTAATATTTTAAAAGATTACGAAATGATAGTGCATAAATTTGGTAGGGATGTTGACCATATAAATCTGTATTCGCTGGGAGATTTGCATATAGGTTCTAGTGAGTTTTCATTGGAACAGTGGTATAAGTGGAAAACCAGAGTTATGGAGGATGAATTTGGATATATAGTAGTTTTAGGTGATTTAATGGACAATGGTTTAAAGAATAGCAAGACTGATTGTTTTGGAGCAACTATGCGACCAAGAGAGCAAAGAGAATGGCTTGTAGAGGAACTTAGACCGTTAAAAGATAAGATATTATGTATAACCAGAGGAAACCATGAAAAAAGGTCGGCTGACTTATCAGATGATTGTCCCATTTATATAGTGGCTTGTATGCTAGGTATAGAGCATTTGTATCGTGAGAATATGTGTTTTGTCAAGGTATCTTTGGGTGACAAGAATAAAGAAAGGCAGTATTCTTATGGAATAGCAGTTGGACATGGCTCGTCAAGAGGTAAGGCTAAAAATTTCAGCTATTCAATTGACAGCATGGATGTATTTTTTACTGGTCATACTCATACTCCAGAGGAAAGTTATCCAGCTAAACTGGTTATGGACTTGAGAAATGAAACTGTAGCACAAGTAGGCTTTATACACATGATAGTGCCAAGTTTCTTGGAATTAGGTGGGTATGCCCTTGCTGGGATGTATATGCCCACAGACTTTAGAAGGATACCATATGTATCGTTGCTTGGAACAAAGAAACAAATAGATGTACACAATTTAGGGGGGATGTAGGATGGATATTAGAAATATAATGATTTTGTTTGATAAAACTAAATTTACAAAAGAGGAAATAGTAGCTGAATTAAAAGCTGAAGGTTATAAGCATAATTTCATATTTGCGAACAAGATAGATTTGGATTATGCGAAAGATTATATGCGAAAGTGTGAAGAAGTGTGGTGCTTCGGTGACTGTGAAGAAATGTTTATGTATATGATGGCAACAGATGAAGGTATGGATATATGGACAATGGGTTAGAATTAACTAAAGTAGAGGAATTGGTGAAGGTGGTAATACCTAATCTTGAAGATGAACTTTCAAGAGAGGGTGTTGCCCCTTCTGACCTTGTAGAATTATATAACCTCTATGTGGAAGTATTGAGAATGGTTGCTCCATATGATTTTGTTTCTTATAACAAATATCTAGAATTGGATGAAGACCATTCGTCACCAACTAAAGCATTTTATCACCACAGGAAAAAGCACCTAGCTGAAATGTTTGAAGCTTTTAATGATATGGAAACTTACGATAAGTATGATGTATTATTAATTTCACTTCCTCCAAGAACTGGTAAGACCACTACTGGTATACGGTTTTTGTCTTGGATTATAGGAAAGTACCCAGAGCATACTGAAATGGCAACTTCCTATTCAGATAGTATAACAACTTCCTTTTATATGGGAGTCATGGAGATAATTCAGAACCCACGATACAATGAGATATTCCCAGATGCTCCACTTGTATCACAGAACGCAAAAAGGGAAGAAATCTGGTTAAAGGTGGCAAAGAGATATCCATCTATAACCTTTGTTCCTATTGGTGGTTCAATGACTGGTAGATGTGAAGCTGGTAAGTATTTGTATTGCGATGACTTGGTGTCTGGTATTGAAGAAGCACTTTCAATTACTAGACTTGATAAATTATGGCAGATGTATACAGTTAACTGTAAACAGAGAAAGAAGGATAAATGCAAGGAAGTACATTTGGCTACAAGATGGTCTGTCCATGATGTAATCACTAAACTTGGAACTGCACATGAGGATAATCCTCGATGCAAGGTTATTAATGTATCGTGTTATGACGAGAACGAGGAAAGCCAATTCGACTTCTTAGGTGGTTTTGGAACTGATTATTACAAGGACTTAGAAACTACAATGGATGAAGCCAGTTTTGGAGCATTGTATAAACAAGAGCCTATAGAACGAGAAGGATTATTGTACCATAAAGAGGACTTGCAGTATTTCTTTGACCTTCCAGAAGAACCAGCCGATTCAATCGTTGCGATATGCGATAGTAAGAACATGGGTAAGGATTTTGTGTCTGCTCCTATTGGATATGTATATGGTGATACTGTATATATTGATGATGTGACTTATAGTAATGCCCTTCCAGATATAACTAGACCAATGGTTGCTAATAAATGGGTAGAGCATAAAGTAGTTCGTGCTGATGTAGAGGTGAACAATGGTGGCAACTACTATGCCGAGGATTTGGATGAACTAATTAAAGCCAAAGGTGGTAGAACCAGTATTAGGACTTTCTTCAGTAGCAATAACAAGCAAGTAAAGATTATAACATATGCTGATTATGTTGTGAAGCATTTCGTGTTCAAGCATCCTAGTAAATATTCACCGAATAGTCAATATTCCCAATTTATGAAAGATATGCTAAAATGGACACAAATGGGTAATAATAAACATGACGATAGTGTTGATAGTATTGCGATGTTGGCACAATTAGTGCAATCATTATCAGATGGACAGATTAAGTTTTTAGACCGTAGAAAATTAGGAATATAGGAGGTAAATAAATGATTCTCAAAGGACGTAGAAAAATAACTAGTGAATTAACTCCAGAAGAACTTCACGATAAGTCTAAGTTGGCTAAATTACTTAATACTAGCCGAGTAATTCACTTACAGAATAAATCTGAGATAGATTATTTGGTTAATTATGGTAAAGGTGACCAGCCTGTTTTATTAAAAACTAAGGTAGTCAGAGATGAAATAAACCATAAGATAGTCATGAATCATGCTCAGATGATAACTAGAAGTGTTAATGGATACTTTCTTGGAACACCAATTCAGTTTATACAAAGTGGATATACGGATAAGAAAGAACAGATAGATATGCTCAATAGGTTTGTACAGTATGAGGACAAGTCCTCGTCTGATAGTGAACTTGGAGTATTTCAAAGTATGACTGGTACTGCATATAGGATAATCTATACCGATGGATTATTTGCAGATGAAGTTCCATTTGAGGAAAGAACTCTTGACCCATCAACTACTTATGTGGTATATCAGAATAATATTGCAGAGAAACCATTATTGGGGGTAACTTATTATACCATAGTTAATGAGGATAATGCAATAGTTGGAATGAAAATATATGCATATACTGATAAGGGTAGATATGAAATAGTAACTGACGATTTAAGTGGACTTGTAAATGAAGATTCAATGATTGACTTTCTTCCATACTCAGTTGGTGGTATTCCAATAATAGAATATCCTAACAATATGTGGAGAATAGGTGACTGGGAATTATGTATTGGACTCATGGATGCCATAAATGATTTACAGTCTGGCAGACTTGATGATATAGACCAAGTTATACAGTCATTGTTAGTATTTATAAATGCTGATGTAGACCAAAATGGATATGACCAGATGCGTGAGAGAGGTATCGTTCTACTGAAGAATACTACTGGAAATCCAAGTTCCGTTCAGACTATGAGTAATGAACTTGACCATACTGGTATGAATTTGTTTTCACAGGAATTAGAATCTATGTTGTATGCCTTGATTGGTATACCAGATAGGAATAACCGTTCTGGTGGAGGTGGAGATACTGGACAGGCAGTTGAACTTAGAGATGGCTGGGCAGATTTGGAAACACTTGCTAGGAATAAGGAACTTGCATTTAAGAAGTCAGAGAAACAGGCTTTGAGAATCATTCTCAATATAGTGAATGGTAAGTTAGGTTTTGACCTTTCTTTATTGGATATTGATATTAAATTCTCAAGAAATAAGAGCAATAACCTTTTGGTTAAAACACAGGGATATACAACTCTGTTGGCTACAAAAACTCTTAGTCCAGAAGATTGCTTGACAATCGTTGATATTGTTTCAGATGTAAATGAGTATATATCAAGAGGTAAAGCTTTTTGGGGAACTGCATTTGCTGGATTAGAACAAGCTACTGTTGCTGTTGATTCTAGTAAAGTAGCATTGGAAACTGCAAAAAATCCTCCAGAACCAGTTGTACAGAAGGAAGTAGTTAAAAAGGAGGTTAGTAAATAATGGCAGAACAGAGAGTAATAGCAATTGATTTAGATAATATATCCACTACACTGACCTCCGATACCCTTATTAGACAGGGTGAGAGTAAAGCTTCAAGGCTTGAAATCACTCTCAATGAGGAATTTACTGGATTTGATTATGTGCTTGTATTCCAAATTAATGATAACATACCTTATTCGGCATCTGTAACACCAAGTGAAGGTATCTTATCATTTGAATTAAGTAATACAGTAACTTTTGATTCTGGATATTTAAAAGTTGAACTTCAAGCATTTAATGTTGATGATGAGATATTAATAAAAACTTGTGTGTTCACATTCAAAATTAAAATGTCGGTAGAAGGAACACCTATTGATATACCTATATCTGATTACACAGCTTATATTCAATTGGTCGAGTATTATATGAATAAAGATATATATGACCCACAGGGTATAGTATCTGACGCATTTGATATGGATAATATGACCGATGGTGTGGATAAAGTGGCAATGTTAGTTAGTGAACGAATAAAATTAAATGAACTATCTACTGGTGGTAATTCGGCATATGCTAATCAAATTGATGCCCCACCTATTGACCCTAATATTATAGATGATGAGTTTGATGGTGATTCTCTTGATGATAAATGGATATGGGTAAACCAAGGACTATCAAGTGTTTTAGTTGATAATAGTATTATTGAATTAACTGCTGAAAATCAAGATAATGGAGTTGATTGTAGGGGTATAATTCAACCAGCACCTGATAGTATAGATTTCACTATTGTGACTAAATTTTTAGGTACTAATCTTTGGAAAGATTATTCCAAAACTGGAATATTAATATCTGAATCTCCAACTGGTAAACAACTTGGTATTTGGCACGCATATGATGGTAGTTGGAAAGGCTTGATGGGTGAATTTTTCGCAACTCCAGCTACAAGAGGTGCTTATACTTATTATGGTACACCAGTTCAAGCACAAGGTGGATATATTAAGACTAGGATATATAAAGTTGGTGAAATATGGTATGTTGATTTCTATTATAGTTTAAATGGATATGTTTGGATAACTTCCAAAATAGGATTGGAAATTGGGTTTACTCCAAATTATGTTGGTTTAGGATGGGACTTTGAAACAGCAGAAGTAGGAAAATCTTACTTTGATTGGTTTAGGGTTACAATTTATAATATTGGGTTATAGTGTAAATGAATAATTAATAAAGGAGATTGATAAATATGGCAATAGTAAAAATATCAATAGATAATTTAGAAAGCAATGTAAAGCATTATGTATGTCTTCCAACAGATGCAGTTTCTACCTTCGCAACGGATATAGGTGATGGGTCAACAATGTCGGTGAGAAATGCAGTATCACTTAAGCAAATTGCTAGACTTAGATTCGATGGAGTTGTTTGGCAGTATATTGAAGAACCAGAAGTTGAAGATTTATTCGATGTTAAAATAGTTGCTGGAAGTGGTACTGGTTTAGACACTTATGCAATTGATTTGGAGAACAAGGCATTTAAGTATATCCAGATAGCAATAGCTGATACGGATTCCAAAACCTTGACAGTAGCTAATGTTCCTACGGAAGCACAGTTTGAACTTAAAGTAGTAACAACTGCAACTGGTACAATGGGTGCATGGATGGCTGGAATAGTATGGGATGCTGGAACTGCTCCTACTCTTACAACTGGTAAAACTATTAGATTGAAATTCTACACAGTAAACGGTGGAACTGCTTGGCATGGTAAAATACTCGGTACTTGGTAGTGAATAGGGAGATTAAATTATCCCTTTCCATTGTAATAAATAATTGTAAATTTAGGAGGTTAATATGAGTGTAAAAGAAGTATTTAGAAATGAAGGAAGTAATATAAAAACATATATGTGTTTGACAACTGATTTATCATCTACTTATCCAACTAATATAGCGTGTGACCCATTAAGTAAAATGATAGTGGTCAATGTTAGTACACATATAACAGATAAGTATTTATTCTTTGATGGTACTAATTGGAATGAAGCATAAAGGAGGTAAATTATGGAAAGACAAGATGATTTTAAAACAATATTAGAGATGCACAATGCTAATATTGGAAGATTAAATAGCAAACAATTGGAAAATATTGTTCGTGAACAGTACAAAGTTTACGGTTGTTTTTGGAACAAAGGCTCAAGCCCAACATTGACAAGAATGCAGGACGCAAGGGGAGCAGTGGCAAACGCAGGAGTTGATGCAGTAAAAGCCTACAACGAATTTGATTTAACGCCGTTGTTTAAAGACTTTACGGAGGTTACTGACAGCTACGGCAATGTGTTTGTAAGAATCCCTAAGATGTATATTAAAAAGGTTGATGCAAGTGGCTACAAATCAAGACAGATAAGCAGAACGCCATTTACAGGAGCATATCTGCCAGAATGCTTTAAAAACCAAGCAACAGGCTTAGAACTTGATTATATTGATGTGGGTAAATATGTAGCCACTACCACGGACGGTACAAAGCTTGAATCAAAAGCTGGCGCATATCCCCTGATAAACAAAAATATAGTACAGTTCAGGGATATGGCAAAAGCTAATAATATTGGCGCGATAAAAGGTTATCAGATAATGGACATCCATGTTATGGATTTATTGCAG
>Ga0302210_10000364_pt1 | contig 21346 bp, 15 predicted proteins | sample II_Fen_E3_2_FD_198793 | JGI IMG/M metagenome (GOLD analysis project Ga0302210, IMG submission 198793) | Peat permafrost microbial communities from Stordalen Mire near Abisko, Sweden - II_Fen_E3_2 | ecosystem: Environmental > Terrestrial > Soil > Wetlands > Permafrost | place: Sweden: Abisko... | reverse complement strand
GAGCGGCAACGCGAAAGCGCCACATACGTCTGCCCCGCAGCAAACACTCCACCCGTAAAGTCGATGTTCACCTTTTCGAAAGTAAGTCCCTGACTTTTATGCACCGTAATAGCCCAAGCCAGTTTCAGAGGAAACTGAACAAACTGTCCCAATTCCTCCTCCTCAATTTCCTTCTTCTCCTCATTATATCGATAGCGAATGTTACGCCAAATAGATTGTTTGACCGTGATAAGCGAACCGTTTTCAGTTTGCACCGTAATAGCACCCTCTTCCAAATCGAAGTCGATTACCACTCCAATAGTGCCATTGACAAACAATTTTTCAGGGTCGTTCTTAATGAAAATCACCTGTGCTCCCACCTTCAGTTCCAACTCCATTAGAGTCGGCAAAGCTGTCTCCGGAAATTCCCCGTTTATCTGTCCGCGAAACACAACCGGCTGATCGGGCAGTTCACCCAGCTTCTGTTGATTAATATAGTCCACATTATCGCGCCGAGTAGCCAATGTAATGCGTAATTCCTCGTCTTTGGGAGCTTCTTGATGCCGCATATTCAGAAGCTGCAACTCCTGATCCGTGATGCTATTCGCACGGATTTTATCGAGTAAACGAACAAACACTGCATCGGTTTGCCGATACACCGTCTTGAGTTCGATACTCACCAAACCAAATTCGCGAAAAACGCGGGCGTGGAAAAAATAAGGGGAAGGATAGAAACGATTCAAGATTTCCCGTTCGTCCGACTTAACTACAGGTTCCAGTTGGTACACGTCGCCCACCAAAAGCACTTGCTTCCCACCAAAAGGATCGCGCGGGCGACGGGTATACACCCGAAGAATACGATCGACCAAATCAATCACATCGGCCCGTACCATCGAAATCTCGTCGATGATAATTAATTCAAGTTCACGAATCAGCGTAATCTGATCCGCCGAATAACGAAGAGTTTTGTAAATGCGCCCCAGCTCCTTGCTATATTCGGGGTCATTGGGCAGAACGGGGCGAAAAGGGAGTCGAAAGAAACTGTGCAACGTAGCCCCTCCGGCATTGATAGCGGCAATGCCCGTAGGAGCCAATACTACATGCTTTTTCTTTGTTTGCTCACAAATATACCGCAAAAAGGTACTCTTACCCGTACCCGCCTTTCCCGTAAGAAACACCGACTGACGGGTATATTGCACTAGATGAAGTGCATCTTGGAACTCCTTGTTCGCAGTATCTATATTTTCGCACACAAGCTTTCTTTTTTTTCTGCTTTGCAAAGATACAACAATAAAATGAGAATAGAACTATCCTTATTATTTTAACAACTTCCTATTCCCCTCATCCTCCAGCACTCTCATTTGCTGAATGGCTATTCGATTCAACTTTATAAGTCGTTCACCCTGTGGCATTCCACTGTCAATGAATACAGCATTAAGATTCTCCATATTGGAGAGGCATATCAGCTCTTTAATGGAAGCGTAGTCGCGAATGTTTCCTTTTAATTCAGGATTTTTTTCGCGCCATTGTTTTGCTGTCATTCCGAACATCGCTACGTTAAGCACATCAGCTTCGGAAGCATAGATGATGCTTGCCTGTGTTGGAGTAACTTCAGCAGGAATAAGGTTCTGCTTGATGGCATCGGTATGAATGCGGTAGTTTATTTTTGATAGTTCACGTTTTGCCGTCCAACCTATCATTTTTTGTTCTTCTGCCTTTAAGCGTTGGAACTCCTTGACAATATATAACTCAAACTCAACGGAAATCCAACTAGCAAACTTGAAAGCAATGTCTTTATGAGCATAGGTTCCACCATAGCGTCCCGACTTGGAGATAATCCCGATTGCCCCTGTCGCATCAATCCACTTCTTGGGCGAAAGAGTAAAGGCATTTAGTCCTGCTTTCTTTTTAAACCCCTCGAATTCGATGGGGTTAAAATTAGGATTGTATAGACTTTCCCATATTCCAAAATATTCGATGGTGTTACGGTTGCGCATCCAATTCCCAATTACAGCTGTCGGGTCGTCACTTTTGAATTTTGCAATGTCTGTAATCGAAATATAGCCAGTCTCATTAACTGATATCACTGTTACTGCAGTATCCTTAACTATAATTTTTGCCATATTGATTCAGTATTAATTATTTCAAAACTCCAAAGTTACTACGAAAAAGGGAGATCTGTGTCTTAATCAGATACATTTTTCCCGATTATCCGCAACAAAGATACAAAAGCTTTTTATCTTTACCAAAAAAGTATGGGAAGTTCTCGCAGAAAGCCCTACGGCTATTTTATTTTTGCCGTAGGGCTTTCTGCAAAAAGCAGTAGGGCAAAAATAAAACACATGCAAAAGTCTTTATCGAAAGAAAAGGAAGTTTTTCTTAAAAGGTAAAGAAAAGTATCACAAAACGGCATAGAAAATTTGTAAAATGAAGCCTCATTTCATGGAAAATTTGTACCTTTGCGGCGGAAATAAAGGAACTAATTAAATTAAAAAAATAAGCAACATGAGCAAAAAAGCACTTTTGATGATTCTCGATGGTTGGGGTCTTGGCGACCACAAAAAGGATGATGTAATTTTCAATACGCCTACCCCTTATTGGGACTCTCTAGTAGAAACTTATCCTCATTCACAGCTACAGGCAAGCGGCGAGAACGTTGGTTTGCCCGACGGACAAATGGGTAACTCGGAAGTAGGTCACTTAAATATTGGTGCCGGTCGCGTAGTCTACCAAGATTTGGTAAAGATCAACCGTGCCTGCAAAGATGGAAGCATCCTAGAAAATCCCGAAATAGTAGCTGCTTATAGCTATGCAAAAGCAAACGGAAAAAGCATCCACCTCATGGGATTGACTTCCGATGGTGGCGTACACTCTTCACTCGATCACCTTTTCAAGTTGATTGACATTGCAAAAGAATACGGCATCGAAGATACCTTTGTACATTGCTTCATGGACGGCCGTGACACCGACCCCAAGAGCGGCAAAGGCTTTATCGAGCAACTTACTGCAAAAACGCAAAGCACCATCGGACATATCGCTACCATCATTGGCCGCTATTATGCCATGGATCGCGACAAACGTTGGGAACGTGTAAAAGAAGCATACGACCTTGTTGTATTGGGCAAAGGAACTCCTGCCACCGATATGGTAGCAGCGATGCAGACTTCGTACGATGCAGGCGTAACCGATGAGTTCATTAAGCCCATTGTGAACACAACCGTAAACGGATCTATCAAAGAAGGCGACGTGGTAATCTTCTTCAACTACCGTAACGACCGTGCAAAAGAACTTACAGCAGTACTTACTCAACAAGATATGCCTGAGGTTGGAATGAAAACTGTTCCGGGATTGCAATACTACTGCATGACTCCTTACGATTCTTCTTTCAAGGGTGTGCACATCATCTTCGATAAAGATAATGTACAGAACACACTTGGCGAATACTTAGCTTCAAAAGGTTTGTCACAGTTGCACATTGCAGAAACAGAGAAGTATGCGCACGTTACTTTCTTCTTCAACGGTGGCCGCGAGCAACCTTTCGAAAAGGAAGAGCGCATCCTTGTACCTTCGCCCAAAGTAGCTACCTACGATCTTCAACCTGAGATGAGTGCTTACGGAGTAAAAGACAAACTCGTAGCTGCCATCAAAGAAAATAAGTTCGACTTCATCGTGGTAAACTTTGCCAACGGCGATATGGTTGGTCACACCGGTGTATACACTGCTATCCAAGCAGCTGTAAAAGCGGTAGATGCTTGCGTAAAAGAAGTTATCGAAGCTGCAAAAGCAACCGATTACGAAGCAATCATCATTGCCGACCACGGTAATGCCGACCATGCATTGAATGAAGACGGTACTCCTAATACAGCCCATTCATTGAACCCTGTTCCTTGTATTTATGTAACAGAGAAGATCGATACAAAAGTAGCGAATGGTCGACTAGCCGACGTAGCACCTACGATTCTAAAAATCATGGGAGTTGCTCAGCCTGCAGAAATGGATGGCAAAACGTTGATTTAACAGATTTCGCATCGAAGCAAACTAATATAAAGTAATAGGGCGGCCAAAAGGCCGCCCTATTACTTTATATTAGTTTGAGTGATAAATCAATCATTAAAAGCGAAAAAACAATGTAATGACTGATATATCATTCATTATTTACAATCCTTTCATCGTAAGAGCAATGCGATTACGTTTGCGATCAATCTCCAAAACCTTTACACGTACGTGCTGGTGAATACTAACTACCTCAGCAGGATTCGTTATGAAGCGATCGGCCATCTGCGACACATGAATCAAACCACTTTCATGAATACCTAAATCCGCAAAAGCACCGAAGTTAGTAATATTAATAATCACAGCCGGAAGCTCCATCCCTTCACGCAAATCATCAATCGAGCGAACCGTCGGATCGAACGAAAAAGCTTCGAGTGCCTGTCGCGGATCACGCCCCGGCTTCTCCAACTCCTTTAAGATATCAGTTAGCGTAGGCAATCCAACCTCCGCACTCACATACTTTTTCACATCGAGCTTTTCACGCATCTTTCCATCTGAAACCAAAGTAGAAACACTACATCCCAAGTCGCGAGCCATACGCTCCACCAACGCATAACGTTCCGGATGTACCGAAGAATTGTCGAGCGGGTTTTTAGCTCCCGCAATACGCAAGAACCCCGCACTTTGCTCAAAAGCCTTCGCCCCCATTCGAGGCACAGCAAGTAAGTCCTTCCTAGCTTTAAAAGGTCCCTTCTGCGCACGATAATCCACAATGTTCTGAGCCAGCTGTGGTCCAAGACCCGATATATAAATCAACAGATGCTGACTTGCCGTATTTACATTCACACCTACCGCATTCACGCAGTTTATCACCGTCTGGTCGAGCGACCGCTTCAGCAACATTTGGTTCACATCGTGCTGATACTGACCTACCCCAATACTTTTCGGATCAATCTTTACCAGTTCAGCCAACGGATCCATCAAACGACGAGCAATACTTACTGCCCCACGTACCGTAACATCCTGATCAGGAAACTCCTCACGCGCCAACTTCGAAGCCGAATATACCGACGCCCCATTCTCACTTACCATAAAGACAGTAACCTCACGATCGAAATGCAACGAAGAGACAAAAGACTCCGTTTCGCGCCCCGCCGTACCATTGCCGATGGCAATAGCCTCCACCTCATAACGAGTTACCAATTGTTGCAATGATTGTCCCGCTCCTACTAAATCCGACTTAGGCGGATGCGGAAAAATCGCCTTATTAAATAGTAAAACGCCTTGGGCATCTAAGCAGACCACCTTGCAACCCGTACGGAAGCCCGGATCAATACCCATCACACGCTTCTGCCCCAATGGAGCAGCCAACAAGAGCTGTTTCAGATTCTCCGCAAAAACACGTACCGCTTCCACTTCCGCCTTCTCACACGAAAGAGCCGCAAACTCACTCTCAATGCTCGGCTTCAAAAGACGTTTATAACCATCCTGTACCGCGATTTGTATTTGCTGAGCACATGCCTTCGAAGCTTCACGTCGTAAAAAAAATTGAGTAAGACGCTCCATACAAGGAGTATCCTCAGCCGGAGAGATAGAAACGCGCAAAAAGCCCTCCTCCTCTCCTCTGCGAAGTGCAAGCAAACGATGCGAAGAGCAACGGCGCAAGGGCTCAGAAAAGTCGAAATAATCCGCATACTTTGCAGCCGCTTCTTCCTTTCCTTTAATTACTTTAGCCGTAATCACGCCCTCTCTTTCAAAAGTCCGTCGCACCGTATTACGCGCCCCTTCGTATTCGCTAACCCTTTCAGCCACAATATCGCGTGCCCCTTGCAGAGCCTCTTCTACACTTGCAACGTCCCCTTTTAGGAACTGTTGCGCGCGTTTCTCAATATCCATTTCACGCTGTGCCTGAAGAATATTCGCCAACGGTTCCAAACCACGTTGACGAGCCACTTCCGCACGAGTACGACGTTTCGGTTTGTAGGGCAAATACAAGTCTTCCAACTCCGTACTTTGCCAAGTATCTGCAATACGCTGTGCCAACTCAGTAGTTAACTTCCCTTGCTCCGTAATCGTAGAAAGTATCGTATCTTTGCGCTTTTGCAGTTCCGTGAACCGCTCATTCTGTAAACTAATTTGTTCAATAGCGACCTCATCCAATCCACCGGTTGCTTCCTTTCGGTAGCGACTAATAAAAGGGATAGTAGCTCCTTCTTCAAGCAATTTAAGCACGGAAGAAACTTGACGCTCAGCGATTTGCAGAGCGCCGGAAATAAGAGAAGAAAAAATATTCATTTACAGACTATTATTTGTTATATTCTTTATTAAACCAGAGTTCAAAAATAGGATCTGAAAAGACAAACTTATTACCCTGCTTCTCAACAAAATCCTTTTCCGCTAACACCCGTTTATTTCGAGTAATCGTTTGTGCACTACCTAAACCATACTTCTTCATTACCGGTACTGAATTAAAGCGATATTCTCCATCGGCAACAGCTCGAAGCATAGCCGTTTGGGCAGCTGTTAGGTTTTCAGCATCATTCATAAACATAGGCATATTAGTATCTATTAGCTGCTGTACTCTCCTATCTATCGCCTCATCAGTAACCTCGTTTGTGGTACCCGACCATACAAAATAACATAGTTGCTGTAAATACCAAGAATGGCACTTTACGATGTCACAAAGTCGCTCAGCCTGTTCTTCATTGATACTTTTGTTCGTTTTTTTAAACGCATTCACAATAAAAGGGATCCATTCTTCTTTCTTTATTTTTTGTAGAAACAGCAATTGTCCAAAGCGATAAAATGGATTCGAAGATTTATTGAATATATCGAGCATCATGTGCCGTTTACTACCATAGAAGCAATAAGATACTTGATCCTGTTTTTGCCAAGCCGACCGCATCTTTCCTTCCAAGTTTTTGTATCCGGAGAGCTGTGCCAGCTGTTGAAATTCGTCAATACAAATAACCAATCGTACATTCTTTGCCTTGGCAATTTTTTCAGGAAGTTCAAGAATCTCCATTACATCGCGATCTTCCAATTCAAACTTCAAGTCAAGCGATAGTGAATTTGACAAGTCACTTTTCAGCGTTACACAAGGCGATATCCCTTGCAGAAAGTGTTTGATATCTTCTATTTTCTTCTCAAGGGTAGATGCAGCACAAGAAATAACTTCTTTTGCAAAGGTGCGATAAAACTCTTGTTCACTTTTAATACTAAACGCATCAATAAAACAAACACGAACGTTGCTATCTTCATGCATTAGCTCATCCATAGCGACTTTTACGAGCGATGACTTTCCCCAACGACGTGGAGAAATAAGCATCACATTTATTCCCGAACTAAGTAATTCTTTGAGTTGCTTACGTTCTTCCACTCGATTTACAAAACAGTCTTTGCTTACGACTGTGCCATATTGAAAAGGTGAATTCATAACTAGTAGTATTATTTCTGACTGCAAAAATACAAATTATACATTGATGTATAATACATTCATGTATAATTCTTGTTAATACCCAATATATTTATGATTTACATTGATGTATAATACATTCATACCCGTATACACATATACTCATATTTAGTTCTTTAGACATCCAATTGGCACCACGTACACTCCATCAGTTCTTCTGTAAGCAAAACCTCCGGTAGCTGTCAGTATCATCAAGAATACAGGGTTTTTCATTGATGACATTATCTCTAATCCGTTTACGGAATTAAATTAATGCATACTCAATTTGCCTAGACTGTGTATAATAGTGATATATGCACTTACAATCACATGGAAAAATAACACATAATAGGCCGTTTCAAATATTTGAAAAATGCGTTTCTCAATTGTGAAAAATGCGTATTACATATTTAAAAAATGCGTTTCAAATATTTGAAACTATATGCATGAACGCAAATATTGTAATTAATTATTCTACGGAAGAATGAAGATAAGCTGACGATTGCAAAGGGAGAATCGTCAGGCTAAACACCTGCATATCAAAATATTATTAGCGGGCTGACGATCTGAAGGAAAAATATCACATTCTAATAGTTGGGCTATAAAGCTCACTTTATTTGCGATAGAGTCAATTGTTTCAAGCACGATAGAGCCATTCTTTTATAAAAAAGGTTCGTTGGCGTGAAATAGAATCGGCTAAGTAGATTTAGTATAAACCATATTTTAACGCACTCCAAGCAACTTATGCAATTGAAGAGATAAACGCCAACGAGGATGAGCCAATAAATATTCAATCAACGCGACTTGCAATTCTTTATTACGAATGGCATTACCCGTATCACAAGGCTGTAAAAAATAATGCTTAGCCGGAATTTGTAGATAATGTTCAAAATCAGACTGATAAAGGAAAAGCACTTTTAACTCGTCACAACGAGAAATCTTAATCTCCGCATTAGCTTGCTTCGGGAAAAAATAGGATTTCGGAGAAAGTGTAATCCAATCCAGGTTAGTAGGTAGTTCCCTTGTACCATTCGTTTCTATCGCCACGAATTTTCCAATGGAATGAAGGCCATCCACCAAATCCGCATCAATAAAAAGCGAAGGTTCACCCCCTGTAAGCACTACATGGCGAGCAGGGAACTGTGCAACTTCTTGTATAATTTCAGCATTTGTAAGGTATTTACCTTCTTCATGTTTTGTATCACAAAATGAACATTTTAAGTTACAACCAGAGAAACGTACAAAGATAGCAGGCACTCCACTAAAAGCGCCCTCTCCCTGAAGCGAATAAAAAATCTCATTAATTTTTTTTCTTTCCATTAATTCCGTACTTTTCTTTCAGTCCAACTCATAAATTGCGATATTTCCTTCCGACTCTTGCACCTTCGCACGATAGCAAAAAGGCACTTGTTCCACAATCCAGCGCGCGATATTCTCAGCAGTAGGATTGAAAGGAAGAATTTCATTAAGATTTGTATGATCCAACTTCTCCTTTACAAGTTCTTTGACCTGTTTAAAGTCGATCACCATTCCATCTGAGTTCAAAGTGCCACTTTTACAGTATACCGTCACAATCCAGTTGTGCCCATGTAATTGGGTACATTTGCTTTCATAGCTCAATTGTAAACAATGAGAAGCCGAAATTTCAAACCTTTTAGTGATATAATACATCGCTTTTATCTTTAATTCGTGTGCAAATATAACCTTTTTTCAGCACATATTCTTACTTTTAATTACTTTTTTAAGGTTCCTCAGCAACTCCAGATTTGTTCATTTGGGCTCTTAAGCAATAAGAGGGCTTTCAGTTGCGTTAATAATCATTAATTACGCACAGCATTCTAGCATAAAATTTTCTTTACTGGAAATATTTCACGAAATTTGCGCCTATATAATAGGTAAGGACATCCTCACTTCCTAAAAGTGAAAATAAAAGAACAGAAACGTTAATCTATATGGCAAAAAATATGAGTTCAAAGCTACAAAAGGCAATACAAAGAAACACATTCTGCCTCTTCAAAGAAAAGGCTAATATGCTTCAAAGCCAAACCCTATTTTGCTTACTTCTATCCTGCTTATCTTTCGTCACTCTAAATCTGCAAGCGCAAGAAGAAAAAGAAGCCCACGTAGATACTCCGGTAAAGGTAGATACCCTAGCAAAGAAAGCAAATGTCTCAAAGAAACAAGCAATTGATGCATTAAACAGTTACGGAAAGGATTTATTAGAAGATTTCGAAAAAAGCAGAACCCAAAAAGGACGCGTTGAAACCATAAACAACTACTATGAAGAGGATCTACGTACTGACTCTCGCAGCTATGCTTCACGATTAACCGGTATTGAGGATCTTGATCTACCTCCTTTAGAAACTTTTTTGAATGCCGCCGCCGATAATGCCACGGTAAAACAAAAAGAAGATCTAGAGCAACAAACCAGATCAGAATATAAGCAAACCAAAAATGAATGGATGAGTTATTTCCAGCTACAAGCATATTATGCATACGGTTACTTCATGTATACAAATAGCTATTACTCAGACTACATGCCTTCAAAGACTCAGACAGCACAAAGCACTTGGTATCTTGCGATGCACGTTAATATATCATTGGCTGATCTTGTTAACAGAAAACACAAATTGAGTGTTTCGCGAGCCAAGATAAACTTTGCAGCTCACGCAAGAGAAGAAATCATAGAAAACAGAAAGATCAGCATCTTAAATGCTTACAATAATATTGTATTAAACTTAGCTGCTTTAAAGCCACTTGCAGAGACTGTCGCTTTATACAATGCCGAAATGAAAGTTTCTGAGAACAATTTCATCAATGGAAAGACTGATATAATCGCTCTGTCATTGGAAAGACAACGACGTTCTAACGCGATCGTGCAGTATCAACAAGGGCGCGTTGCACTACAAAATGCAATTCGTACTTTAGAATTATTGACTCATATTAAAATCACAAAAGAATAATTACTATGCCTTTCTCATTATATATTTCACAATTTCTTTATAGAATACGCCATTGGCTCTTTTTCGGGACTTTGATAATCACAACACTTGTGTATTATTTTAGTCAATTTATGGCTAAATCTTATACATCATCTACCAGCATCTATGCCGGCGTAAGTTCTGCAGTAAGTTTGGAAGAAGATAGTAAAACTGGCTCGGACTACTTCTCTGTGAATTCAACCTATGACAATCTAATCAATTTAGCAAAAGCGAGAGGCACACTTGAAAAAGCGGCATTAAAATTGCTTGCACAAAGTTATGTAAAAGGGAATCCCGATGAAGATACAGAGGTTATTAAATCTAAAAACTATAATAATCTGATACTAGAAACTCCACAAGAAGTTAAAAAACTTATTAACCGAAAATCAGAGAGCCAAACGCTTCAGAATCTTACCACACTTTATCATAAGAATCGGACCAATTTTATCCATCAAATAATAAATGGCGATGATCCTTTCTTCAGCTGCAATGCCCTATCCAAAGTAGTTTCCACACGTTTAGGATCTTCCGACTTAGTGGAAATTGAATATAGTACTAGTGACCCTGGACTTGCAGAAAGTACCGTACGCTTCATAAGCCAAGAGTTATTAAAAGCCTATGAGGATTTGCGATTTTCTGCTTCCAACGACGTAGTCGCTTATTTTGAACGCGAATTAAAAGCAATCAAAGCACAACTCCGAACAGAGGAAGACGAAATGACTCAGTTTAGCATAACAAATGGAGTACTCAACTACTATGAACAGAGCAAAGCGATAGCTGTCCATGCGACTGATTTCAACGCCCGCTATGAAGAGGTTCTTGAGCAATACCAGACTAGTGACGCCGCTCTTAAAAAAGTGGAAAAGACCATGGATATTCGAGCAAAACTATTACAAACTAACAAAGATTTCATTAACGGATTAGACCAAATCGCAAAATCCTCAGAATATACGATCACTAAAGAAGTCTTCAACTCCCAAGCAAATACGGATAAAGATATTGAATTCCAAGCTGAACAACAAAAAATAGCCGATGCAGAAAAAGATATTAGCAAACTAGCTGACAATATTGATGTCTACAATTATGACCAACGAGGCGTAGGCATAAATGATATGGTTACTGTGTGGTTAGACAATTTGATCACCAACACAAAAACGAAAGCGCAATTAAAAGTGATGGACAAATGGAAGGATGCCTTAGCTGAACAATATCGAATTTTCTCACCAGTAGGAACAATGCTGGGCCGCTACGAACGAACTATTGGATCTACGGAGGAAGAGTTGAAATTAATTTTACATGGACTTCATTTAGCTAAATTGAAACAAAAAAGTATTCAGTTGAATACGGCCACATTGAAAATTGTAACAGATCCAACTTATCCATTTTCCGGTAATAATAAGCGTTTGATGTACATTTTCGCGGCATTCTTCGGTAGCATGTTATTTATAATTGGAATATTCTTAATTATAGAATTGCTTGATCGTACTTTACGTGACGAGCTACGAACTACTCGACTCACAAAAACGCCTGTATTAGGAGCCTTTACCGGTTATAACAATATCAAATTCCGAGGCTATACTAAAGCATGTAACCGCATTGCTACTTTATATGCAGCAAATCGTTTAAATCCATATCTGAAACCTGGAGAAACCTGTATTATCAATTTACTAAGCCTACAAAAAGGTGAAGGAAAAAGTTTCTTTGCTCAATTTTTAGCAGAACATTGGGAAGATATGGGCTTCGATGTCACAGTAATAAAAGCAGGAGAAGACTTCGATCCAAATACAAAAGATTATATCCTCGCGCAAGGATTAAGTGAAATTTGGAAACCAACAAGTCCAACAAAACCGAACATCGTACTTGTTGAATATTCAGCAATGAGCAGTAATAACCCTCCGCTATCGCTCTTAAAAGAGGCTAAAATAAATTTGCTCATCTGCAACGCCTGTCGTCTTTGGAATCGTAATGATGACATATTACTTGCACAAATAAAGAAAGAGTTAGGAGAAGGTATCCCAATGTACATATATCTCAATAATGCTGATCGCTATGCTGTTGAAAGCTTCACTGGCGACTTGCCTCCACAGCTTCCAATCCATTCATTCTTTAAAAGTTTATTCTCACTAGGTTTAACTTCTCAAAGAGCATCAGTACATTGAACTTTCTAGAAAGAACAGATACAAATAAGCAGTTACCACTAGTATAAGTATGGACAAATCACTTCTTCAAATACAATCTGGAGGACGATCGCTTACCTACGCAGGTATTTGCATCGGACTCCTCTGCATTCTGTATGCTGCTTTTATTGGGCAACTTGGGATGATGATTCTTGTAGGAGCGTTGCCTTTTCTTTTACTTTCTGTTGCATATGCTTTTAAAAGCCCTCTTTATAGTTTTATGATTTTCTTCGCTGGAAATTACTTTATAATGAGTTTCAATCGATATGCAAATATTACTGGTGTGAGTTTAATTATTGACATCCTAATTGTCTTCACTTTTTTAGTTACTTTAATTCGATCAGCACTATACGAGAATATTCCATGGAAACGGGTCAAGAACCCTGTGACCTTAGGAACTATTATATGGATGCTATATACCTTTCTTGAAGTAATCAATCCAAACTCTAAAATAGAAGCATGGGTTGCTTCACGACAGCTTATTTATGGATGTACCGCTGTAGTTATTCTTACTTGCGTGCTATTTACAAAGAAGAAATACCTCTTTAATTTGATAGGATTACTTTCCGCATTTACTTTTATTGCAGCATTAAAAGCTTTGGAACAAAAGTTTATAGGATGGGATGCAGCTGAATCAAAATGGCTCTTTGAAGATGGTGGAGCATTAACCCATATTATTTGGTCAGGCACTCGCTATTTTTCAATTTTCACCGATGCAAGTAATTTTGGATCAAATATGGGATTCGCAACATTAATATATGCTATTATCGCATTCCAAGTAAAAAACAGAGGACTTCGCATATGGTATATTATCGTAGCAGGACTCTCTTGCTACTGTATGTTCATTTCTGGAACACGAGGTGCAATCATCGTACCACTGGGAGGATTAGCTTACTTTTCCCTCCTGAGCAAAAACGCCAAAGCACTGACCAGCTCCTTTAGCGTACTCGTTGTCTTATTTTGTTTTTTTGTATTTACCACCATCGGTGAAAGTAATAGCTATATTCGACGAATGCGCACCGCTTTCAATCCAACTGAAGATGCATCTTACAATGTACGAGTTGATAACCAAAAACTAATTGGTGCATATATGAAAGATAAGTATTTTGGTGAGGGATTAGGATTAGGCGGAGTCGAAGCTCAACGCTTTGGCAAAACATACATTAACTCAATTCCTGTCGATTCTTGGTATGTTAAACTTTGGGTAGAAACAGGGATTATCGGACTAACCTTATACCTTATAGTATATGCTATTTCACTGACTTGGGGTAGCTATTTACTAATGACAAAAGTAAAAGATCGCCAACTACGTGGAGTGATGGCCGCTCTAGCTAGCGGATGCTTTGGAATGATTTTAAGTGCCTATGGAAACTCCTTTTTTGGACAATACCCAACTCACTTTTTAGTATTCATTTCGCTCGCTCTTCTTTCAATCTCTCCCTATTTAGATAAAGAAGAAAATGAAACAAAACTTATTACTGACTAAAATACAAAAGCTATGGATATACTCCCCTTTCTTAATACCACTTGGTGGGAAATCAACAAAGGTCATATTTTACAAATGACTGATGCAATTATTTTTTTGCTTTTTTCAATCTGTGTGATTTATTTATTTATATTTGCGCTCATGTCATTGACAAAATCAAAACTAGAATACGATCCAGCTCGCAAAAAGCATCGTTTCATTATCTTGTTTTTGGTACAACCAAATGACGATAATGCAATTCTGGACTCTGTGGCAGAATTTATTACGCAAAACTATCCTTCTGAGAAATACGACATTGTTGTAGGTTATAATGGCTTGAAAGACAATACGATAAAGGAACTAGAAGATATCGGAGTTATTACATATTACCTAGAGAATGCTTACAATGCAGGAAATAGTCTTAAAATGATTGTAACTGACATCCCTGAAAAATCTTACGACATGATGATTCTATTTAATGCGAATGATAGCGTTGCGCCTAATTTTTTAAATCAAATAAATAATGCCTTTTATTCAGGTTGCCTAGCTATTCAAACTCATCGTGTACCAATGCGTTTTCATGGATTAGGAGGTCGCTTGAGCTCATTTAGCGAAGAGCTTAATAATTCAATATTCCGAAAAGGGCACGTAAACTTGGGATTTTCATCCGCTTTGAATAGTTCAGGATTAGCACTTGATTTCAAATGGCTTAAAGAGAATGCCAAGAAACTAGGAGAGAAAGATGTTATCAAACAATTGGAAACCTATTTATTAAGGCAGAAGGTATACATTGAGTATTTAAATGATACATACACTTTTATGGGGAAAAGCAATTCCAAAACAATGGGACTCCAAGGACGCCATGTTCGTTGGATGAAAGATGCAAACAGAAACCTATTAAGAGAGCTTCCACGCCTTCCACTTCACTTCTTTAAAGGGAACTGGGATTACTGTGATAAGATCATACAATGGCTAATTCCGTCACGAGTAAGCCTTACTTTTCTTATTGGTTTCTTCACTTGTGCCCTATTTATATATGATTGGACTATGTCCATTAAATGGGGAATTCTTCTAACGATTTTATTTATTGCCTTCTCTATTGCTGCTCCTGATAAGCTTGTAGATAAAAACAATTACAAGAAAGACGGAGCAAAAATATAACAAAAAAATTCTCTAATCATGGAAAACAAAGATTTTATCTTCACTAGCCTTCAATCTTGGGATGTTTCTATTGGATCCACTGTCAGAGAGATTGCAAAAGAAATTTCAAAAAAGAATCGTGTCCTTTTCATAAATAGCCCCTTAGATATCAAAACTTTCTACGGGAAAGAGAAAATACATGAAACCGAATTCCGGCGGAATGTTGTGAAATCAGGGAAAGTCTCAATTCGGCAATTTAACAAAAATATTTGGGTGATCGATTTTCCTTTCACCGTAATGCCTGTGCAATTTTTACCTGATGGATATTTATTCGATCTAGTAAACAGGTGGAATAATCGCAAAATCTATACTGAATCTTATAAAATAGCGAAGCAGCTCGGATTCAAAAACTACAACTTATTTATAGATAATGATCTCTATCGCAGTTTCTATGCTGCAAAATATTTAAAACCACTACTTTCTATTTTCTACTATAGAGATCATTTACAAAAAACCTATTGGGAAAAACACGCTCCTCGACTCCGTCCCAAAATTTGTGCAAAAAGTGATTTAGTACTTACAAACTCAGAAACATTTAAAACTCTTTTGCAACCATTCAATCCTGAAAGGACTTATTGCGTAGGGCAAGGTGTAAATCTAGAGCAGTTTGACATCAAAAAACTACATCCTACGCCTGATGACATTAAAATGATTTCACGTCCTATCATTGGCTATACAGGATATCTTACATCAATACGACTCGACCTAGAGCTAATTTACGAGACAGCAAAAAGTCGCCCCAATTATTCCTTTGTTCTAGTGGGACCGGAAGATGAGATATTCGCCAAACACCCATTGCATAAGCTCAACAATGTCTATTTTCTGGGAGAAAAGACTTACGATCTCATTCCTGCATATATTCAATCATTCGATGTTTGCATAAATCCACAAATCGTAAACGAAGTTACCAACGGGAATTACCCTTTAAAAGTTGATGAGTACCTTTGCATGGGAAAGCCTGTGATAGTTACAAAGACCGATTTTATGGAGACTTTTGATGACACCTGTTGGATATGCACAAATTATAGAGCTTATATTGAGGCAATTGAGGAGGCACTTCAGCCCGAAAACAATACGACAGAAAAAATAGAAAGCCGCACTAAAATGGCAGAATCACATTCCTGGACTCACTGTATAGAGCGAATTTATGAACAAATAAAAAAGCTCCAAGAATAATTCGATCTATCATGCTTACACAAATCTTAAAAGATTATATAAAAAAGAACGCCAAATTAAAGGCTTTTATTTTATTATTAATCAGCCCAAAATATAATCCTAAACCAAGACTTTGGATTAAATGGTTCATAAATCCAATTATACATAAACGAGGGAAAGGAACTGTTATACGCTCTTCTAGAAGTCGAATTGATGTCTTTCCTTGGCATCAATTTACAATTGGGAGTAGATCCATTATAGAAGATTTCACTACTATTAATAATGGTGCAGGTGATATTTTCTTTGGAGATAATGTTCGCATTGGAATTGGTTCTGTAGTAATAGGTCCCGTAACTATAAAAGATGGTTGTGGATTGGGGCAGCACGTTTTTATATCTGGATTTAATCATACATACAAAGACGGCAATAGTAATTCATCAATTCAAGGTCTTGATTGCAAGGAGACTCTCATCGAAGAGGATACACATATTGGCGCAAATTGTGTAGTAGTAGCTGGAGTGCATATTGGGAAACGATGCCAGATTGGAGCTGGAAGCGTTGTTACGAAGAATATCCCAGATTATAGTATTGCTGTTGGGAATCCGGCTAAAGTAATTAGACGTTGGGACCTGGAACGAAAAGAATGGCTGAGAATAGACTAAAATATAGAGAATCACCCTTTATAATCTAGAAGTCCATGCACAACCGCTCGGCAAAAAGCCCATGCATTTGCCCATTCTTTACGATATAATGACATTAAAAGGTTCTTTGGAAAAGCTATAAAGATTTGATAGCTACAAGATAAGAAGCGTGTAAAACCCTTGTAATTACGACGTGCATAAAGCATGCGCCCTCTATTAAGAAAAAATGTACGCAAGGGTGTACCTTTTTTTATACTCATTCCTTCCTTATGAAAAACACAAACTGAAGAGCAATACCAAACCACATAGCCTGCATCTTTAATGTGCTGGCTCCAATCAAGCTCTTCATAAAAAAGGAAATAGACATCAGTCATTGGGCCCACTTTATTCAAAACCTCACGAGAAGTCATCATACATGCCCCATGAGCATAAGCAGTAATACAAGAAACGTCATATTTCCCATTATCTAATTGGCGAGTTCCTATTATCTCATTACGCAAAAAAATCGGAGAAAGAACTGTAAAACCAGCATATTGAATAAAATCAGAATCATATGCATATTTTATCTTTGGGGAGACAATACCTACATTAGGATTGGACTTAAAACAAGATACTAGAGTTTCTAAAAAAGAGCTCTTAATTATAATATCATTATTTAAGAACAATATAAAATTTCCAATCGCCTCTTTAAGTCCTAAATTGTTCCCCCCCGCAAATCCCAAATTACTTTCACTTCGAATAATTTTTAATTTTCGTTCGGTTACATAGCTTGCAAAACGTTGACGTAGTTGGTCAGCCTCATTTACAGAAGAGCCATTGTCTACTAAAATAAGTTCATAGAAATATAATTCATTCTTAGCTAGAGAATCAACTAATTCACAAGTGTCCTCAAAGCCATTATAATTTACAGAAATAATAGAGACTAAATCCATATTGAATATATCTATTTATACTTTATTTAATTGTTTTATTTCGTTTTACTAATGAAAGTAGCATCGCAAACTCTTTAAAACGAAATATCCATGATCCAATAAAGAACCAAGCAGTGCCTAAAAGAAGAGAAATAAGTAAATGAATCACAGAAGATATATTGGGGATTAAAGTTATCGCATACATAATGCCTCCCATAGAAAAGCTAAGTAACATAATAGGGACAAGGGAACGAAATTGCTGATACAAAGTTATGCCAGTTAGTTTCCGCGAATAATACACAATAATTGCGATATCAGCAAATGAATAAACTATCAAACCTGCACAAATCATTTTCACACCAAAAGGCACACTTGCAATAAGAAGCGAAAACGCAACAGTTTTCTTTATAAGCTCTGCATACAAGAAATAGTCAGTTCGTCCTTTCACATTAAGCATATTGTGATTAATTCGCATTACAGGATCCCACATATAAGCGATTGCGAGCAATTGTAACATAGGCACTGCGGGAAGCCACTTTTCGCTTAACAACACCTCAACCAGAGGATATGCTACAGCAGCCAAAGCAATCATAATAGGAAATATAATATAGCAAGCCATACGCATATATTTCAAAAACAAATCGCGTAGTTGCTCCATGTCATCCTGCAAACGACATTGAATTGGATAAACAGCACGTACTATTACATTCGTAATATTAACAGAAGGCAATTGAGCTATCCGAAAGGCTTGGTTATAACAACCTAGTTCAGTCGCAGAATAGAACTTTCCAATAATTAAAGTAGGAACATTTTGATACAAAGTATGAAGCATAGTAGAAGCAAGTAATTTCGAACCAAAATTAAACAATTCACGAAAAGACTGCATAGAGAATTCAAGACGTGGTGCCCAATGCGCAAAAATCCAAAGAAAGATTACACGCAAAAGATTATTGGTCAAAGCTTGCCACACCAAAGCCCAAACGCCCCAACCAGTATAAGCCATCCAAACACCTAAGATTCCACTTACAACCACTGCCAATAAAGTGGCATAAGCCTGTCTACGAAAATCAAGTTCAATAGTTAATTTGGCTTGTTGAACGATCCCTAAAGAATTTATAATAAGAATCAATCCTAATACTCTTGTAAGATCTACAAGTAAAGGCATCTCATAAAAATTAGCGATCAATGGTGCACAAAAATACAGCAAAAAATAAATTGGCAGTGATATAGCTATATTAAAATAGAATACAGTAGAATAATCTTTTTCTTGACGTTCCTTTCTTTGAATCAATGCATTTGCGAATCCACTATCAATAAAGGTCTGCGCTACAGCCATAAATATATTCAACATTGCAACAGGAGCAAATATATCTGGAGCGAGTAGCTTACCTAATAGAATCATTAATATGAATTGAATACCCTGCACTGAAAACCGTTCAATGCTACTCCATATTACGGTGCTTTTTGCCTGCTCTTTTATCGACATTCTTCAAACTTATTAAATGAAAAGTGCCACAAATATATGAAAAAATATATGAACACCAACATTTCCATCCTCTTTTTATTTACGATTTAAGGAGAAACATTAAATAGGAGAAAACAGCTGAAGGATTCTGAAGAGTTTAAAGAGGATCTTTCAGCCATTTATATTTTGTAAATCAGTCTGTTATATGCAAATGCTGAAAGACTGAAAGGTTTTTATCTGGAATGAAATATCAACATTACTAGTAGAATGCATTTGCTATATTGGACATGTTAATCAATTCTTTCTTGAAAAGGCTTCTTAAATAAACCTAAAACAGCAACACATTGCAATCTTTTTCGTATTTTTGTCCCTGATAATAGGTAATCAATCCTTCTACACTAAAAAAAGATATATGAGCAAAGGAGTCACAAATCGCATCGTTCTTACTTTGGGAGGCGCCTTAACTATACTTCTTAGCCTCTTTACTATTTTAGGTTCTATTGCCCCTGAACTAGTACCTAGTGCGAACTCTCTCATTTCGTTATTGGGCATAGGATTTCCAATTTTGATAATACTTAATGCCGTTACAATTATTCTTTGGGCCTTATCGCTTAATTTTCGCTGGATCATACCACCTCTTATCGCATTAGGCATAAGCACCTCACAAATTGGCCACTTCTTTCAACCTTCCTTTCTGCATCACGATGCAATAGGAAACGGGAACTTCCGTATTGCTACTTATAATGTGGCAGCCTTTAATGATCCCAAGGGAGCTGCCGATGCAATCGATTTAGCAAAATACATGGCAAAGCAAAAAGTGGATGTACTTTGCTTTCAAGAATTTCGCGGAAATGAGAATCTGACTGATAGCATGCTGATTAAAATATTTAAGCAATGGCCTTATCATTCTATCCCCAATATAAAAAAAGAGTTGATTATACGTCCTGCCATTTTCAGTAAATATCCAATACGCCATCCTGAACTTATTCGATTCAAAGATAGCAAGAATGGAGCAATCAGTTGCCTTCTAAACATAAAAGGAAAAAAAATTTTATTGCTAAACAATCACCTACAGACTACAGACATGACCCAGATAAGTCATGGAGAGCGCTCTACTGAACGAATCGTAAACTTACAAATGATGGCACTGACTCATAATTCGGTAAAACGAGGTGAACAAGCAAGGCAAATTCAACAATATGTAAAAAGCAGTACTTATCCTGTTCTCTTATGTGGGGACTTCAATGATCCTGCTGTAACATATACATACGAAACGATGCGAGGAAATTTAAAAGATGGATTCATCGAGAAGGGAACTGGATATATGTATACCTACCGATACGCTCACAAACTTTTCCGTATTGATTATATTTTTCATTCACCGGAATTAACTTGCACTAAATACTTCTCAGAGGAATTCGGCGAAAGTGATCACTATCCTGTAATTATGGAATTAAAATTATAACATAAACTTAGAATGATTCAAATAGACGAAACGATTATAACGCTCGACTTCATGAAAGCGAAATTCTGCTGCGACCTCGCTGCTTGCATGGGGGAATGCTGCATTGAAGGAGATGCTGGTGCTCCGGTGCTTGAAGATGAAGTGGCTGAATTGGAAAAAGTACTTCCTATCATTGAAAAGGATTTACGCCCTGAAGCTCAGGATTTGATTAAAAAACAGGGTGTGGTATATGTGGATGAAGATGGAGACTTGGTTACTTCTATAGTAAACGGTAAGGACTGTGTTTTTACTTGTTACGATGAGAAGGGATGTTGTTTTTGTGCAATTGAGAAGGCTTATCGAGAAGGCCACGTTAATTTTCAAAAACCGATATCTTGTTTTTTATACCCGGCTCGATTAAAAGACTTCCATGGTAACACTGCTATCAATTACCACCGTTGGAATGTTTGCAAAGCGGCTG